>JACCDT010695480.1_pt1 | contig 22437 bp, 18 predicted proteins | sample 7446291 | NCBI WGS metagenome assembly JACCDT01 (sample SAMN15323446, study PRJNA562643) | freshwater metagenome | isolation source: river surface water | place: USA:Blue River Watershed | collected 2017-08-17 | reverse complement strand
TCACCCGTGGAGCAGTCCCGAGATTTTTCTCCCAAACGTCATTCTCCTCGTCATGCTTTACACCTGGTTCTATGTTGTGAAACCCCGGAGAGTGAGAAATATGGCTTTACAAAAGCCATAAAGTGTGATATACTGTCAACATGGAACTCAAAAATCTCAAACAACTTTTTTGGGATGTTGACGAAAAAAGCCTCTCTTCACTCAAGGAGCAGGCTGTTATTGCACGTACGCTTTCCCATGGTACTCTCATGCAAATAGAGGAGCTCTTCTCGGTATATGGCAAAGAGGCAGTGAAAGCCGTTTTTGTTAGCCTCAAAGAAGGAGCTCTTTCTTCGCGCCGACGTTCGTACTTTACCCTTATACTGTCATGATCCACCGAGATACTATCACCCCCAAGATGGAGGAGATTGCCCGAGTGCTACACACCAGCCTCCCGCAATCATATTACCTCGCTGGTGGGACGGCCCTGGCTCTCCTTACGGGGCATCGCGAGTCCGTTGATCTGGACTACTTTACTCCGGAGCATATTGATACCATGAGACTCAAGACTCTTCTTCTCAGTATGTTCCCAAAAGTTGTGTTTACGTATGAGGACGTCGATACTCTCTGGTGTGACATTGATGGAGTAAAAGTTTCCTTTATTGCTCGACCGGTGATGCTTCTTGATCCTCCACAGGAGGAGGGATATTTTCGGATTGCGAGTGTACACGACTTGGTAGCAATGAAGTTAAATGCTGTCTGTGGACGTGATGAATACAAGGACTACTATGATCTCGCAGAGCTGGCGACACTCACGGATGTCCGAGAGTGGGGGATCTGGTGGAGACAGGTGTATCCACAGAGTGACCCGATTGCTTGGATGGTAGCTCTGTCACATGTGGGGAGTGTGGCTCCGGTGTCACTCCGGGGGAGCGTGATTCGCAGTTACAAAGAAGTGGAAGAAAAAATACTGGCAGTCGTCAAAGAACTCTCTTCATTTGTGGGGTAGGGCATCTGCCCCTTGATTTTTCTCGGAAAAGGTGCTATAATAGATGTAGAACTGAAAAAACGGGTGCCTCACGGGTAGCCGTTTTTCCTTTTAATTGGGCATTTATGAGTCAAAAAAACCAAAAAACAATAGCGACAAAAGGTATCCTGGCCCGGGCCATGGCTTTTCCTGTTGCCTCACACCATCTTTCTACCGATACCTTTTATAGTGCGTTCCTGTCGCTTGCCGTGGTGGTAACAGTACTCCTTACTGGGGCGAGCCACTCGGTGGCTCAGACTGAGACCGTATCCGGACCCTTCGTCAATCCTCGCCAGGCGATGCTTGAGAAGAAGGTGGGCGATCTCGTGCACGACTATCCTATCGCACAGATGACGGATATCATTGCCAAGCAGGACAAGACGACCGCTGCCTTTCTCGTCGGGATCGCCAAAAAAGAAAGTAACTGGGGCAAGCGTGTTCCGCGCGCCGATGACGGTTCTGATTGTTACAACTATTGGGGTTACCGGGGGGCTGGATCACGTGGTATCGCCATGGGTCATGGTTGCTTCGGCAGTCCCGAAGAGGCGGTCGGGGTGGTCGGTGGACGAATCGATACCCTGGTGCATGAGTACAAGTTTCAAACGGCTGCCGAAATGGTCGTCTGGAAATGTGGTTGGAGCTGTGATGGTCACAGCAACCAGAGCGTCAAAAAGTGGATTGCTGATGTCGGCTTCTACAAACAGAAAATCTCCCATTAAAGCAAAAAAGCTTGACCAGCTCCCTTCCACAAGGAGCTGGTTTTTGTATGGTGACGGTACTGCTTGACAAGAATGTCATTTTGCGGTATGGTGAAGTGTCCTGTTTTATGAGGGAATATCAACAAAGATGCTTTCTGTTTCAGAAGCTCTTTTTTGTTTATAAATTTACGGTATATAGGTATGATGAAGGATTCACGCGCCACGTCATTAATTCGAGAAATTTTTGAGAAGCATAGAGTACTCATCCTCTACTTTTTTATTGGCGCCTCGGCTTCCCTTCTAGACGTTGCCGGCTTTTATCTCTTCCATTCGCTCACGGGAATGGTCTCAACGCTTGCTACTACCTATTCAGTGGCATTAGCAACGGTCTATGCATTTTTGCTCAATTCCCACTTTAATTTCAAAAGAACGGATCGCTTCCTGCTTCGCTTGCTTTCTTATGCTTTGGTGAGTGGTGTTGGACTCATTATCTCTGCCATCATGCTGTTTGTCTTAAATGTAAAACTCGGATTCGATGGTAATATCATCAAAATTCTTACACTTCCTATTGTGTTTGTGGTGCAGTATGTCCTCAATAAGAGGGTGACATTTCAGGTAAAAAATCAGTAAGGAGAATTCTATGGCAGCGAAAAAAAGAGTGGCAATTATCGGTGGAGGATTCGCTGGACTGTCAGCTGCCTACCATTTGGGTAAGGCAGGAGTAGCGGTTACACTCATTGAGCGTGAAAAATCTTTGGGTGGATTGGCAGGTGGATTTTCACTCCTCGGGATGCCTCTTGAGAAAGCGTATCATTTTTTCTATAAGGGGGATCACCATCTTTTGGGACTAGCCAAGGAACTTGGGATTGGTGATAAGGCTGCTTTTTACACGAGCTCAGTTTCGACCTACTACGGTGGCAAACTCTATCCATTTATGAGTGCCAAGGACCTCCTCACCTTTACGCCACTCCCATTTTTTGATCGGATTCGATTTGGGGTGAGCGCCCTCTATCTCCAGTTTCTGAAAAATTGGAAGCCACTTTCTCGCATCACCGCTTACGAATGGCTCAAGCAGTGGGCTGGTCCCAAGGTAACCGAAGTAATCTGGGAGCCACTTCTTCGTGGCAAGTTCAATAAATACTACAAGGAGATCGCTATGTCATGGTTGTGGCGGCGCATTCAGATTCGAGCCGTGTCTAAGGATAAAGAGGGCGAAAAGCTCGGCTACTTTCATGGCGGTTTCGTGGCGATTGTTGATGCGATGGCTGACAAGATTCGCGAATTTGGAGGTACGATTATTCTAGAGCAGGGGATCGAGCGGATTGAGAATAGCAAGGAGGGCGCAGTGGTTATCGTCAATGGAGAACGTCAAGAGTTTGATGCGATTATTGCGACGGTGCCGTCACCGGTCTTTGCCCGTTTGGTAGATGGGAATGACGGTGTAACGAAAGAGTACACGGACAAACTGAAAAGTATTGATTATCTCGGAGCGGTCATCATGGTATTTGCGACCGATCAGCTGGTGAGTCCGTACTTCTGGCACAACATTAACGACTCAGAGATTCCCTTCTTGGTACTGCTTTCCACGTCTGCCCTGACCGGAGTCGAGGCCTTCAACGGCAAGCATATCTACTACATCGGTGCCTACGTGCCTGTGGAGCATCGTTACTTCGCACAAAGTGAAGCAGAGATTGCTCGGGAATGGAAGGATGGTTTGAAGAAGATGTTCCCGCATTTTGACGAAGCGCAGATTCTTGAAGAGAAACTTTTCCGATTCAAGGATGCTCAACACATCGTGGGGACTGACTATATCGACAAGATCCCTGCCTATCAGTCGCCGGTGCCTCATGTCTTCCTGTCCAACTTTTCCCAGATCTTTCCAGATGATCGAGGAACAAATTATGCCATTGAAGAAGGGAAGAAGATAGCGCGTTTAGTTATTACCGATCTTAAGTAACAGACATGAGTGTTCATACAGCGTCTCCAGACGTAACGATATTACTTCCTACCTACAACGAGGCACAAAATATTGCCCCGCTTCTTCGCGCATTGCATCATGCACTTGATGGGACCGGTATCCAGTACCGCATATTGTTTGTGGATGACAGTAGTGACATGACCCCAAATATCATTGAGCGCATGCAGGCTACGTATCCAAATGTGTCCTTGTTGCATCGAAAGCCAGAAGATCGAACGGGGTTGGGAACCGCATTAGTGGCAGGATTTTCGGCTGCAAGCAGTAAATATATCCTTTGTATGGATGCGGACTTGCAACATTCTCCCTTGCTGGTTCCCAAGTTAGTTGAAAAGATTATAGCAACCGATGCTGACATTGTTGTTGCGTCGCGCTATATTGAGGGAGGTAGTATTGATGGTCTCGGGAGCTTGTATCGAAAAATTGTCTCACGTTTTGCTCGCTTTGTTTCATGGGCCATCATACCGCAAACGAGAAAAAGCACTGACCCGGTAAGTGGATTTTTTATTTTCAAGAAATCAATCATAAACACTGTTCAATTCAATGGGTTACGCGGATTTAAGATCCTCATTGATATCTTGAGCAGAACACGCGATATGAAAGTCGAGGAGATTCCTTGTGTTTTTATGTATCGCGAAAACGATAAGAGCAAAGCGACGCTTGAGCAGGGGATTTCGTTCTTTCGCCACCTCGTGGCACTTAAATTTCAGGCATGGTCTCGCCCAACAGCGAAACATGTTGAGAGCGCACTGCCGAGGCTGCAGGCTCCACGCAGTCCGAAGAAAGTATCGTGGTCCTTTTTGGTAGACGCGGCAATCGTGATGGCACTCGTCGGCGTCGGATGGTACCTTATCGGATATTATGCAGCGTTCAATTATCTCTATACGGGATATGAGGACTGGATTTACCATGCGTTTCGAGTCCGATCACTTGAAGAGTATGGCATTGTTTCCTGGGATCATGTCTGGAGCAATGGCATTAGTTACTGGCGTCTCTATCAGTATGTCGCTCACTACCTCATTCTCGGGGTGGTCATGATTACTGGTCTGCCGGTTACCAAGGTACTGATGCTCTCTCTGGTGTGTATCTATATCGGACTCAGAGTAGGACTCTATCTTCTTCTTCGCCATCTCGGTGTACAGCGTCTCTTTGCTCTATTACCGGTTATAGCTTCCTATACGATCGTACAGGAATGGGGATCGATGCAGGACTATTCTATCTATATCGCCTTAGCGCTCTTCCCGCTCTATCTACTCTTTTGGATTCGTACGTTCCAGGATGTGAAATGGGTATATGCTTTTGCGGCCACTACAGGATTACTGTGGATTCTCCATCCGGTCTTGGCGTTCAACGGGGGTATCCTTCTAGGCTTCCTCATGTTATTTTCGCGCCTGAAATCAGACTGGGGAAAGATGTTCCGGGTTTGTCTCGCCTATCTCCTTGGCGCGGCCCCTTTTCTTGTGTCTTATATCACAGCCGATCATTTTTTCACCAATCCGATTTTCAAATCGTACACGTATCTGACGCTCTCTGTCCTGGATGCCTATAATGGTCTGAGCATGCTCTACTGGGTGCTTTTTGGCGCTACCTGGCTTCTCGTCATATGGCGCTCTCATCTCATCCCAGCCTGGACCAAGGTGCTACTCCTTTATGCTACGACGTACCTCATTCTTATTTATCTCGGTCAGCAGAATTATCTACCAAACTTTTTGGTCCAGTTCCAGTTCTCTCGTGGAATTACAGCGGTCGGGTTTGCCCTTGTGATTGTCTTCGCTGTAGTCTCTGATCGCGCTTTGGGACAGATACGGGGCATGTCTGTTCGCTTTATGGTCACCATTCTTCTTGCTACCGGATTGGTACATGCTGTTGATATTGCTTCACGCTACTACGTTTCTCCTCCGGTTTTGGAAATAAATAATCCGGTAGCAGAGTTTTTTGAGGAGAGAGAAGTCCCGAAGGGGAGTGTTTTTGTTGAGAACGTGTCCGAAGCAACATATTTCTCTCAAAAGGGTATTCGATTCGTTACCTCATACAATGAACACATGCAGCCACATCCATACTCGACACGACTACGTCTGCTTATGCATAGTCGACTTGGGTATACGGGAATTTCGCAGGCGCATGTCCGAAATATCGAGAACTACGCTACGGTCCTTGGTATCGAATACCTCTTTTTACCAAGCGCTTCACCCCTCGTTCGAGAGCTCACCTCTGGACAAGACCCTATGTTTCAGTTGGTGGCCTCATTAGAGAGTGATCCACTCAAGGATACTTTGTCGGTTCTCCAAAATGTTCGTCCGATACATCAGGCATTTGTTATTGATCGCTCCCGGATTTCTCCTGAGCTACTGAATGAAGAGCTACCGTTGCCTACCATTCATGTTGCTTCGTACAAAGTATGGGACGAGTATATTGGGAAGATGGCCGAGATCATGCGTTCAGATGCGATTATCCCATTGCCCGTCGAGTTTATACCAACAAATAAACTCCGTCTCTCGACCCCGCTCGCGTTGGAGGCAGCGCTTGCAATTCCTGACCCGCTCGTCATTGTGCTCCAAAGTTACAATACCGGATGGAGTGCACTGGATACGGTGGGGGATACATGGGCAATGTCGCCGACGACGCTCCGCTTTATTGCTCTTGAAAAGTCCGGCGCATATGATATGGCACTGTTGCCGATCGAACTCACCAATAATTGGCCGAGGTGGTACTGGCCGGTACAGTCAGTCGGTATCATATCCATAGTGGTGTTTCTCGTCATCGCCCTGAAGCGTCATGGGTATATTGCTTCATTTGTGAGAAAATTGAAGAACTTCTATGTATAATATTCGACAGAAAACTGAACGCTATCTCGCCTCTACGAGAATTGAGAGTTTGACTCTTGTCTTCCTCTTGTCGGCCCCATTCGTAGTGGTTTTCTACGCGTCGTTTATCTTTAATCCGAACAATGCTGATCATCTGGTACTGTATGTGTTCCAAGTCCTAGCCGATTTCATTAGTATTCTCGTACTCGCCGGGCTTTGGGTAACCGTACTTCTTGATGCGGTTGTCGAATGGCACCATCGTCTCAAGCGCATTTGGGATGTCTCCTTCCTTGAGGAACAGGCTCCTACCATCGACTGTATCATTACGACCTACAATGAACCGCTCGACACTATTGAGGAAACTACCCGTGCAGTAATCGCCATGGAGTATCCTCATGAGACCTACATTTTCGACGATGGAGGATCACAGGAAATAGCTGATCTGGCTGATCGTCTGGGCGTGCACTATATCGCCCGGGAAGAGCATCTGCATGCCAAGGCGGGGAATTTAAATCATGGTCTCCGATATTGTACTGGCGAGTTTTTCTCCATCCACGATGCTGATCATGTTCCTGCCAAGGATTTTATCATGACGCTCCTCCCTTACATGGCTGATGAGAAAGTGGCTATGGCTCAGTCCCCGCAACATTATACCAACACGCATCAGTTCATTGCCTCTGGTGCTGCTCAGGCCCAAGAAGTATTCTACAAGTATGTTTGTCCATCTAAGAATATTTCGAATTCGGCATTCTGTGTTGGGACCAATATGATTTTTCGTCGGAAAGCAATCGATGGAGTCGGTGGCATTGCCTTTAATAAGTCAGAGGATATCTGGACGTCACTTAAGTTGCATGAAGGAGGATGGGAGACACTCTTCGTCAACAAGATTTTGGCTGTTGGTCAGGCACCGTCGACCGTTATCTCCTACTTCAAACAGCAGTTTCGATGGGCTCGTGGTGGACTCGAGATGCTTTTTCGACACAATCCGCTCCGGGCACAGAATTTGCGACTCGACCAGCGCATACAATACTTTATGTCGAACTCATTCTTTTTGGTGGGAATTTCCATCTTTGTTTATCTCTTGTTCCCAATTCTCTTTCTGCTGTTTTCGATCAAGCCGCTTCAGACTGAGTCGCCATTCACCTGGCTCATTCATTATGTTCCGTTTTTTCTCCTGTATTACTCACTGACCTGGCTCCTCACTGGACGACTAAATCTCTCGACACTGGCGACTGCGCTGGCGACATTCTATCCTTATCTTCTCGCACTGCTTTCCGTGTTTTTCGATAAGGAACACGAGTGGGTAGCCACGGGGACCACCAAGGGTGCGCCGGATTTCTTTATGAAGTGGGCTTGGCCACATGTGTTCTTTATTTGCCTCACCCCTCTTGCACTTGTGGTCGGCTGGTATAATAGTTCTGACTTTTGGTCGACACTTTTTTACTCAGTGTGGTCCGTGATCAACATGTTTCTTCTCGTTCTCTTCATCACCGGGGAAAATCGAAAAGTGTATCAAGCGACTACTCCTTTATCCAATTAAGATCTAACCTATGTCATTTCGAAGTATGTTGCCGAATAAAACGGTGCTCTTGAATAGTCTGTCAATTGTGGCTGTATTCCTCTTTGCTTTTGGTATTGCCACACAGGCACTCATGCACAAGATTAATAACTATGAGCTCAACAAGAGCCTCGTATTTTTGAGTGTAAAAAAAGAAAGAGTAAATGTCTCTACTTCAGTACCCGGAAAGTTGGAAGAAATTTTGGTCCGTCAGGGAGACCATGTTCTCGAGGGGCAGATAGTGGCTCGTGTTAATGATGAAGGACGCACGGCAAAAATTGAAGCGCTGCAAGTCCTGGCTCGGGAAAACCTTTCAGCTCGTACAGAATTGGGACTCCTTATTTCTCAGGAAGATGAATACGAGATTCGCGCACCGCGAAATGGAGTTATTGAGCGAGTGTTCGTTACCAAGGGTACTTCGGCTATTGAAGGAGCCACCCTTATGGTTCTTTTCGCCGACGACAATTTGGAGCTCGTTGGGACGATTCGCCCCGATCAGTACACTTTGATAGATAAGCACCGGAGCGTCAGTATTTTTAATCCTCGTCTCGGTCAGGCTTTCACCGCCTCGTTTCAGGGGATTAGTGGTATTCGCAATGATTTATTGACTGATGGTACGCCGATGAGCCCAGCACAAGTTCGAGATGATCAGGTTAAGAATCAGATGTATGAAATTCGCTTCTCACTTAATGAGAAGGAGGAAGGATCTTCTTTCCTTGACGGTGAAAAGCTGGAAATCATATCGGAAGATGTTGACGTCGAGCAGCAAAAGCCTCTCTATCGGTTGGCAAAACTCTGGAATAGCCTTATTCTGGGAACGGACTTTGATTCGCTTCGCCAGAATAACCAATAAACGTACTTGGATGATTGTTCATCGCCGGACCCTCTTCTCTATCGCCTCCCTCTTGATTCTTCTGGGAGGAGCTTTCATGGTATCAGAGTGGTACTTTCTGACTCCTGAGACACCGGACACGGAGGAGGTATCATCTTCGTACGAACGAGCCATTCCGGTGCGTACCAATACCTGGTTTTCATCTCTCTATCATCGCTTTCCGACTCTTCCACTCTATGTCTTTCCCGGAGCCTACGCCTTCACGACAGAGGGTCTTTCAATCAGCGCCTCATCGGTGAGTGCTACCCCGGATGCATTCTTCGGATCTTTTGTAGAGCTCTGCCTTCTTGGCACAGCAAGGAGTCTTTCTGGGGTGTCAGTCGCCCGATACGGAGACTGGGATGTTTCTGTCCAAGCAAAATCAGGGGAGGAGGAAGTCTTTCTGGCTCATTTTGTGCAGGGGTCACCGGTTGTCCTTTTTGAAGATTTTGTTGGGGATATGGGCGTATCATGCCCATCGGCTGAGGTAACAGTGTATCGTCCAGGCGCTATTCTTGTGACACGTGGTTCGGAACGCCTTCTCATTCAGGCCAAGGACCCGGTTGAGATAGAGAACGGAAATATGAAGGCGCTTCGTTCGTCACTCGGGACGTACCGGGTAACACAACTCCCAACGGAGGGGGAGAGCATTGATTTCTTTGTTGATCGGCCGTGGCAGAAGGTGGTGGATACGAGAATGAAGTGGTCGGGTAGTGACAAGGGTTCCTCTCTCCTTCTTGATATTGTGACGGAAGATGGAGAGCCGACCCTCTCGACCCGCTGGCCTCATCAGCGCCTTGCAGGAGCGACTCTTTCGGGAGCCGTGCTCGGCACGTATGATACCATCTATGGTCGGCTCGAACTTTCTTTGTTAAATGAACTCTCTATTCCTGTAGCTACTTCGCTTCCCGAGACCTTTATGGCAGTGGAGACGCCTGAGTACCGAGATCGGATTCGTGAAGCGATAAAGTTGGATACCCGCCGTCTCCTTCTTGAGACACCACCCGAAGGCGTATACTTTCGAGGTACCTGGCTCGGGGGACTCGCTAGTCTCATAGAGCTTGCAGTGTTGTACGACATGCAGGATGAAAGCGATGTCCTCGGTAACCTCCTCGAGAAACACTTGTCTGAAAGTCTGACCCAGTTTGTCTACGATGCGGAACGGCGCATGATGGTGGCCAAGAATCAGGAGTTTGGGAACGAGAAGGGAAATGACCATCATTTTCACTACGCCTACTACCTCCGGTCAGGAGCGATTCTTCTTTCTCTTCGCCCTGAACTTCGGGAAAAGCTTGTTCCTGTGTTAAGTGAGCTCGCTCATGATATCGCTACAGTGAGCCATACCAGTGATCGCTACCCCTTTCTCCGTCACTTCGCCCCGTATGCGGGACATTCTTTCGCTGATGGTGAAGCGTTGTTTGTCGATGGAAATAATCAGGAATCAAGTTCCGAAGCCCTGCAGTCCTGGTATGCGCTCGCTTTGTATGGGAAAGCCATCGGTGATGAGGGGCTGGTCCGGACGGGAGAGACACTTTTCTCTTATGAACTCGCCGGGACACGGGCGTACTGGTTCGGTGAAGAAAACCCGTTCCCAACAGGCTACCGGCATCGCTTGGTTTCGCTTCTTTGGGGTGGGAAGCGTGACTATGCGACGTGGTTTAGTGGCCAAGCCATGCACATTCATGGGATCCAGTGGCTACCCATTACTCCTGCTTCGAATTATTTAGGATCATTACCAAATTTCAAAGAGAGAAATAGTGAGATTTTGCAGACTCATCCTTTACCGGCGACGCATGAGTGGGGTGACCTGTACGTTGCCATGCTTTCTTATGTTGATCCTCGCGCAGCGGAAGTGCTCCTTCCGGAAGCCGAAAAACACCTCGCCATGAAATCAACCGCACTGCTGTATCAGACGGTATATCGTAATCTGGAAGAAAAAAAGTAGGGCATAATCTCTTGACATTTCCCTCGAGAGAGAGTATCCTAATCAGACCTTTTGGGCATTTTCTGGAGAAAGCATGAGCCAAGCGGGAGAGCCTCAACCTGAAGGTCAGGCGGGCGATGACGCCACGGGTGAACCACCAAGCGAGTCTCAGGCAATTCCAACTGCACCGGGTACGACCTACAATCCATGGGACCGTTACCCTCTGAAGTGGGATCTTCCACGTGAAGACCAGTTCTAGCGAGCAACTGCGTTACAAGGCATAGCGAGACCAACAAGTCTCGCTTTTTATTGACAAACTTATTTTTTTGTTTTATAATTATGAATTAGTTTATGTGGAAATTGAAGTATGCTTTTGGGAGTGATTAAGTTTCAATCAAGGCATTTTTTCGGTATTCTTGGTACCTTTTCGGCGCTTCTTTTTTTGTTTTTTTCTGTTGGGTATTTCTATACTCAAATTCTGGCAACTGAAAATATTTTTGGGTCATTTCTTCTCGGGGTCGTCTTCCTTTCTGCTTCAACGGATGGATTTTTTCTATTGCTGAATATTTTCCGAAAGCCAATGAAGACGCCATCCCTTTCTTTTGATAGTGATAAGCTAAGTATCATAATTGCTTGTTATAATGGTGAGTCTGTAATTTCTGAAACGGTACGTCAAGCTTTATTTAAAGTTCCAAAATCAAGAATTTACATTATCTCTGATGCCTCCACTGATAAGACAAATGAAATTGTAAAATCGTTGGGCGTAAATCTCATTGTTAATGAGGAAAATAAAAATAAAGCATTGAGCATAAGTCATGCAATTCATAAAATCAAGACGCCATATGTCCTCATATTAGATGATGACACGCATATAAAGGATACATTTATTCCGACCAGTCTGCTTGATAACGGATATGCGGCGGTAGCTTTTAACGTCATGCCTGAATCAACCGGGACAATCGTTAATAGGCTTCAACGGTTTGAGTATAGGAAGAGCATGATTCTTGGGAAGGAGTTGAGAGCCGAAGTTGGTGCCATAGGGAATGTCTCAGGCGCTATCGGCCTGTTTAAGACGGATGATTTGGTACGCCAGGTTGATACTCACTCTGGTCAGTTTGGTGGTGAGGATCAGCAGCGGACCATGATGGTGCATCTCGAGAGTCAGGGTAGGGGAATTGCCTATGTAGATTCCGTCGTGCTTACTGAGGCGCCAGATACTTTCTATAAGCTTTTTCGACAAAGATATCGTAGTTGGAACTGCTCAACACACGAGACGTTCTTCTTGAATTTCAGAGTCATCCTTTCGACGAAGCTTCACTACTTGCTCAAGTTTGAACGATCGTATCTATTGTTTATTCTTCTTACTGATCCAATTCGAATGCTGTTCGCATTCCATATTTTCTTTTACCCTATAAATTTCCTCATTCTCTATGTGTTCTATCTAATTTTGGAAACGGCATGCTGGTTTAAAACAGGAAGGAAGGACTCGTACTGGATAGTCGTGCTATCACCACTGTACGGACTTTTAAAGACTCTTGCTCGATTTATCGCACATTTCTGGTGGTTTAAGTTGAAGTATGATTATCTGGTCAAGAAAAAATTCCATAGGTATATAACAGGGCGGTTTCTTATTCTTGAATATTTATCAGTGGCTTTGTTCCTGATATTTCTTTGGATTTGTGCGGCATTTCAGTACATCGTGACCCTATGAGGAGACAGTTATCTATGAATATATGTTGACATTCCTTAGAAAACGTGCGAAAATAATTTTTGCCTATTAGCTTCAATTTCAGCGGGTTTAGTGTTTATAATCTAGTTGTCAATTGTATGGATTTTAGTTCTGTCGATGTCGGAGAAATTTTAACATTTGTCTTTGCAATACTGCTTATCTCGCTTATAGATTTTATTGTTTTAGTGCGAGCACGTTTTAAGGACCATCATGAAGTACATGATTATACGAAAGAAGATTTGGATTATACGATTCTGATTCCAATCTTTGGAAACATGTCCTACCTACGCAATGTAGAGTTTTTGAAGCAATATGCCAAACACGTTGTTTTATGTACTACCACAAAGGAAAATGAGGAGTTTAATACTGCCATTCAAAAGATAGCGACGGAAAATGGTTTTAGAATTTTTCGGTCCGAGGTTCCTCTCGCTTCTGCACTTCAAAAACCAAATCCGTGGAAGCTATTTTCGCACACGCTTCATGCGAATGATGATCCCGCAAATGCCGAAGAGGACGCTCCGGTTGATATTCGTATCAATAGGGAGATAGCGAGAGATGAAATTATGCGGGATAGTTTCTCTGCGATTAAAACCGGGTACTGTATATTTTTGGATGGAGACACGGTGGCTGAAAAGAAACTTTTCAAGCTTGTACACTTAGTTCGTGAACTAGATTTTGATTTGGCTTCTGTTAGGGTCCTTGCCTCGAAAAAAGACACCATAATGGAAAAGCTCCAGTCAGTTGAGTATGATCTTGCAATGGACGCTCGCAAGATTTATCCGTGGCTGACCTCGGGCGCTTGTATGGTCGCAAAGACCTCTGTCATCAAGGATATAATGCAGCATCATTCCTTATTTTTTTCGGGCGGTGATATTGAAATAGGGAAGTTAGCTGGAATTCTGAAGTATAAAGTAGGACATGTAAGGTTCGAATTTTATACAGATGTTCCGCCTACGTTTAAATCTTGGTTTAAGCAGAGAATGGCTTGGTTTGGGGGGGGGATTCCGTCATGCTATAGTGAATTTACATCGATACGCATGGCGTCATCCGCTGTTTTATTTCTATAATACGGTTTTGGTTTATGGTCTCCTTCCGCTTCGATGGTATGAGGTCATTAAGCACCCTTGGGTATTGCCTATTCTCGTCTTGCTTTACTGGTTCTTGATATATGTTTTTCAGTGGAAGACGAGGAAGCTCTTTTTTCTCCTTTTTCCATTCTATGCCTTGATACAAACTTTGATATTGGTACCTCTAGGGGCATACGTTTATATCAATATGGCGTTGACCTCAAGTAATATTGGTTTGATAAGGTTAAGGCATAAGAAGGTTGTTTAAGTAAGGTATGAAGAATGTTATTCTTTTCACGATATTCATATTTGTTGCAGCTTTTATTGTGTCTATTCGTTATTTTATTGCTCCAGAAATGTCGGAAACTCTCACGGAGGTAAAGCAGATAAAAAAACTCCCAACACAGAGCGTAAATGCGGTTTGGGATTGGAGCTTCGAAAATAGAGGGGAGAACACTGTATTTATTGATTCGCTCAACTCAATGGGAGTGAATTTGGTGTACTTGAATATTTCAGGGTATATCGATATTTTTGAACAAGCAGACCCCGCTGTTAAAGAAATTGAAAGAAGTCGATTTATTGGTAAGATCACCGAATATATCTCAATTGCTAATGGAAAAGATATTAAGGTCCAGGCACTTATTGGCAACAAGGAGTGGGGGAATGCATCGCATAGATACTTAAATCAAATAGCAATTGATTTTGTTGAAGAGTACAATGCCACCCATCCAGAAGGGGGGTTTTCTGGAATTCAGTTTGATATAGAGTCATATAATCAGGATAATTTTACGGCTCAAAATCAACAAGTTATTTTTTCAGAATTTTTGGATACCGTAGAACAAATCACAAAACGTTTTGGTAATCTCCAGGGTTCAAGTGTGAATTTTTCGAGTCTTGAATTGGGATTCGCAATTCCATATTGGTTTGATGGAGAGAATGGAAATATCGAAAAAGTATATTGGAATGGAGAGGAAAAGCACGTCCTGTACCATTTATTGAATCGACTCAATACAGTCCAAAATGGATATATTGTGATTATGGCGTATCGAAATTTTGCAGATGGAACAGATGGGGTGATTGAACATAGTAAAAATGAAGTAAACTTTTTGCGAGACTATTTGCCACGTGTGCGTATTATTATTGGACAGGAACTCACCAATGTTCAACCAAAAAAAATCACATATTTTGGAAAAAGCTTTAAGTATATGCTGGGTGAACTGGATAAGATCACGGCTGTTTTTGAAGAGTCTCAGAACTTTGTTGGATTTGCATATCACCAAGCTGATGCATTGTCGAATTTCAAGTAAAAGGGATAACGGAATTTCGTATCCAGGTCATTAGAATCCTTCTGTATTGCTCGCTAGCGTTGCGCGGATCAAATAGAACCGAAGTTTAGTGGCGTATAAGGGGTGCGACGGCAACCAGTTCATTGGTCTGAAAAATCAATAACGGAATCCGCTACCCCACCTGAGTCCATACTTGGGGACGAAATTTCTGATCCTAGTTCAAATCTTGAGACAGAAGCTGAAGAGGGGCTTGAATTGGAAGAATCAGGTGAATAATCAGGGAAAGACACCTCATGCTTCTGATTACTTTTCAGGAAAGAGGGTGACGAAGTAATCAATGATGTTTTCCCGGGCACCTGCGGCTTTAAGCTCGGCGACTGAACTGAAAGGGGTGAGGCCCTTGTCGGCTTTGTACTCGACCGGGTCGAGATGGGAGCTGGCCGTAGCAAGCTCTGTCTCAGTCACAGCCAGAGCATAGATAAAATTGTAGTCGTGGCGACCATCGGTTTCCGGGACTTCTTTGCGGTACGACCAGACAAAGTTGATCAGTCCCAAAAACTCGAGGCGCTGGGGATCAATAGGGAGGGTCGTTTCTTTGGCGATTCTTCGGACGAGTGTATCAGTGGGCTGTTCACCAGCCTTGAGGGCTCCACCGATCACCCAGAGGCCATCGGCTGGTTTACTCTTGCGGTTAGGGAGATAGACGGTGTGTTTCTCACGGTTATAGAATATGACGTCTGCATTGAGGACAGGGCGAGACGAAAGCATCTCAGAAAGAGCGTCGTTACTCATGAATTTTGGTACGAGTTGAAAGTTAGGATTGTCCGTATAGCGTTTCATGATCATTGCAAAAAAGAAAAGAATAAAAGTAGGGTCATGCTATCAAAAAAGCACTGGGCAAGCAATCTTTTCTCCGGAGAATCAGCGTAGTCCACAACACTTGACAAATAGTTTATATGTGCTCTAATATTTCTTGACAGATGGGTGTGACAGCGATAGTCTGATATGAAAGTAGAGTACCTTACCTGTTGTCTGTTACTGGCCTTTCCTGAGGGGATGGCTGGATTTATCTTTGAATCATGTTTATGCGGATCTTCCGAAAGGGTGTGCGGGGTGCGGTGAAGAAGTATGCGGTGAAGTCGCTTCATCTATTAGTCGTGCTGGCGCTCATATTTCAGCCTGTGGGGACAGTGGGTCTCTACGGTGCTTTTTCATATGGCCAGGGTATCGCGGTAGCGGCTGATGAGGCTCCAGAAGAGGCAGTGGGAGTTGAGGAGGTCAAGTCTGAAGCAGATGCTCCGAAAGAAGAGGAGGAAGTGACGCCAACCGATGAACCTGCTCCCAGTGAGGAAGAGGTAATCCCCGAGGAAGTTCCCGTGATACCAACCACTGAGGAAGATGTTACTCCTACCCCTGAGACGATGCCAGAAGAAGTAGAGGAAACTCCGGTAGCCGAGGTGCCTGAGGTGATCCCAACTGAGGAAGGAGAAGAGGAGGATACCAAGCCACAGCCTGAAGAAACATCAGAGTGGATCAAGGGAGATGATGGTCGGTATACGACCACGAAGGCGGTCGTGCTCGGTACTACCTATGTCGCTCCTCAAAACAAGGATGTGACCGTCGTCTTTACTAAACTGCCAGAGCATCCCGGTAGCCTCTCAATTGAGGAAGTGAAGCTTTCCCCAGAACAGGTCGCAGAGCTCAATGCCTTTTCTGATACGGCGTATGACGTCACTTCTTCGATGGAAGATGGGACATTTGAGTATGTACTGTCACTGCCAGTGCCCGCATACGGAAGGGACATGATCGTCAAATACGCTGAGGATCTCGCTGGTTTGAATCAACCGAAGGTGGTATCCGATGCAGATACGAAAGAGAAACAGGGCACTATCCAGGTCGCTCTTGATCACTTTACGCTTTTTATTGCGACATACGGTGATGTCGCTTTTTCAGTTGATAAGAGCGAGTATGTTCCTGGTGAGACAATCTATCTCAAAGCGACCGGGCTCAATGATACAAAATACTACCGCATGGCACTCGATCCGCCGACGGGAGGTGAGATTTTTACCATGAGTTGTTTTAATCCCGGTGAAGGTGTAAGTGAGCTCACGGATACCTATACATTTTCGGTTGAGGCAGTCCTGGGAAATTGGGGGGCAGAAATAAAGGAATACTCAAATTCGAATTGTACTGGAGGACATGATGATGTGGCTGATCCGTTTACGGTGGTAGCTCCAGAGGAAGAGGAGCATGTGGCAGTAACTATCTGTCACGCGACGCCACCGGATACAGCCGTGAGTGGCTACACCAAAATCGTGACCGATGATGATGGAGTGCTCAATCAGGGTCATGGCACACAGCACAGTGCTGATATTATCCCACCTTTTACCGTTGGGGAGTTTGAGTTTCCTGGTCAGAACTGGACATCGTTTGGCCAGGCTCTCTGGAGCAATGACTGCGAACCAACAGGTCGCCTCAAGGTACTCAAGGTAGCTGATGATAATGCTGATCTGACCCAGTGGAGTTTTGCACTCGGTGAAGGGGTTCCAGTAGCGGCTAACGCTTCGGGGGAGGTTGACTTTGGTTACGTTGATACCGGAGTGTACACGGTGTCAGAAATAGGTATCGCTTCGTACAGCGTGAGTGATGTCTCTGGCGAGGGCTGTGTCTGGGATGAGGAAGCAGAAACAGTATCGGCAACAGTGACTCATGGCGTGACTACGACCTGTACGTTTTTTAACTCGGTCGACCGTGCTTCGCTCACTCTTGTCAAAGAGGCACTGCCCGAGAGCGAACAGGATTTTAGTTTTTTCATCAATGAGCTTGAATCAGAATTTTCTCTTGATGATGATGGCAATGAAGAGAATGAGCTGTCGCGGAGTAAAACATTTTCTAGTCTGATGCCGGGGTCGTATACCGTTACGGAGGAGTCGGTCGAGGGCTGGCAACTCACGGGTTTGGCTTGTGAATCATCACGAGCTTCTCTCCAGGTTACTTTGGATGAAACAGTGGTTGTGACACTTGCTCCAGGTGAGCACGTGACGTGTACCTACACGAATAGCATGATAGCAGACGAATCCATCTGTGGTGATGGCATCATCAATCAAGAGAGTGAACAGTGTGATGGTATGGCCGGTGTCACCGAGGGGGAAAATTTCTGCACGACCAGCTGTCAATTGGTACCAATCTATGATGGGGGTGGTACTTGTGCCAAGGGGAAGGAAAAGGTAGTCATAGGATCGTACTTTGTTTCTGGTACTACCAACTCTGAGGGTATCAGTATTCCGCTTTCAGGTGGCAAGGAATATATTCTTGAGGCAAAGGGCGACTACAGCTACGGTGGCGTTGCAACCAATCATGTTTTGAACCGAGCAGATGCTGGGTACTCATCGGATGATAATTTTGCTGGACCCAATCTCCTGAATACCCTTTTCGGTATCCAGGCAGGCGCTTTCTATCGTGGCGTCCATACACTCATTTCTGATATGGGTACCGGAACTTATGGAGTAGTTGATTGGGGCGACTATCAGTCCGATCATGTCTATCCGGTGGCCATTTCACCGGAAGAGGATACTGAAATACGGTTTGCTATCGCAGACTGGTATGACGAATGGTACAGTGGTGACTGGCTCTCAGAGCCCAACAAGAATCAGCAGGGGTACCGCGACAATGAGGGTGGTCTCACCGTGGATGTGTACGAGTGTCAGGATCCAGAAGAGGCCAAAGGGTCAATCACGATCATAAAAGATGCACAGCCGGATAGCCCACAGGATTTCGGATATGCCATGAAGGGGAATGGTTTTGTTGAATTTGTTCTTGATGATGATACGGATGAGCTCCTTTCGAACACAGTCACAATGACTGAATTGCCTACGGGTACTTACACGGTCACGGAGGGTCTAGTCGCGGGTTGGGAGCTCGAAGATATTCGTTGTACCTCGAATCAGCGATCACTAGCTACCTCAACTGATCCGGTCTGGACTCTTGATTTGCTTCCTGGCGAAGAGGTAGTGTGCACGTTTAAAAATGTACTTCAGGCAACCGTGCCCGTCTGTGGCGATGGGATTCTGAACCAAGAATCAGAAGCATGTGATGGCACGGCGGGCGTCACAGAAGGAAAGAACTTCTGTACGTTCAGCTGTTCTCTGGTGCCGATTTATGATGGTGGAGGCACCTGTTCTGAGGGTACGGAACGGGTGTTGGTAGACACCAAATTTGTTGAGTCCTACATGACAGATAATGTAGTACCAGCGCCTGTGACCGTTTCCCTAGAGGCGGGTAAAGAATACGTTGTCGAATCAGTGGGTGATTTCGGTTATGGTGGCGTGAACGGCAACAATAGTCTCAATCGAGCAGATGCTGGGTATGTGTCTGATAGTAACTGGGCTAATCCGAATTTGGATACACTCTTTGGGACACCAGCCACAGCACTTTACCGCGGTATTCACTCACTTATCTCTGATATGGGTACTGGTACGTTTGGTGTCGTGAATTGGGGAGCATACAGTGCTGGGCATGCGTATAGCAAACAATTCACGCCTGCGGTCAATACTGATGTTCAGTTTGCTATCTCGGACTGGTATGATACCTGGTACAGTGGCGATGAATTATCCAATATTAACAAGAATCAATTCGGATTCCGCGACAATGAGGGTGGTCTCGCGCTCAATATTTACGAGTGCCAACCACAAGAAGAAGAGGAGAATCCGCGGCTACAACTCCGAAAATTCAATGACAGTGTAGGCGATGAAACACCGGGAAATACCGTGACCTATACGCTCGAAGTGACGGCACTCGATGGTCCAGTCGATGATGTGACGGTGACCGACCTCCCACCAGAGGGCTTTACCTACGTGGCCGGGAGTGGCGAGGGTGCCTCGTTTATCCACGAGTATGCTTCACCTGGGATCTGGGATCTCGGTGATATGGTGGCAGGTGAGACGAAGGTACTCACGTATGAGACGACCATCAGTAGTGCTCAAGATGACGGACGCTACAAGGACCTCGCCTTTGCTCGGGGTACCTCGGGGAGCAATACCATTTTTGCCAACAGCGTGGCTGATCCATTTGTGGGGACTGAGGTGAGCGTCGTCTCAAACGACACAGAGACCGTCGTCATACCAGAAGACAATGAAAACAAGATTGTGGAAAAGACCAAGAAAAAGACCGCTTATGTCCTCGGGGCTGCCACGACCTTGCCTATGACCGGAGTGCCGTTCGGCACGGTGGTACTGGCGCTTCTGGGTCTCGTGTTTGGTCTCGCCCTTATCCTCGTCTCGCGTCGCCGAGCCCTCGTGCCGGTGATCGCTCTCATGATGCTTAGTGGCGCACTCTTCCCTCATACGGCTGATGCCGCGAGCCTCTCGGTCAAGATTGAAACTCCTGAGGCCGTGACGGATACCGCGAGTATCAAAATTGGATTTGTGACCCTCGATGTCCTGGGACGTTCACTCACGGTCGAGTGCTACCGTGACAGTGATGTCGCCCCATTTGCGAGCTATACGCTCGCCTCGACATTTGGCGGTAACTCTGGTGACTGTCAGGTGGATGGGAGTGTTATGCCGACCGATGGGTCCTACGAGTTTTACGTCAAAGCCATCGCCTCAGGTGAGGGGAGCGAGACGGTCGAGAGTAACCACGTTACCGTGACGCTCTCATCGGCGACTCCGGGCCTACCTTATGACTACGATCGAGATGATGCCTCATGCCAGAACACCATCACCTTTATGACGGCCGATGATGGTGGCAAGACCGTCAAAGTCGAACTCTACCGTTCGTTCTCAACCACCTTTGTCGCGGATGCTGGGACCAAAGTAGCCGAACTCATGATTGGATCCAATCTGCCCGGGAGCTTCTCGGTTCCTGCCCCTGGCTGTAGTAACGATGCCTACTATGCCATCCGGGCAGTAGCAGCGAGTGGCAATGGCTCAGGGTTTGTCGGCGACAAGGATCAGAACGTCGATACGCACACCGTGACTAAGCAGAAAACTACCACCGTGACCATCCCTGGTGCCGCGAGCGGTGCTCTCCCGGTCAATACCACTATCGGAGGCGGTACTGAGGGGCAGGTGGAGGGCGCGACGACGAGTGGTGAGACCGAGGTGACCCCGACTGAAACAGGTGAACAGCAATCCGTCCTGGGTGAAATGACCGAAGCTGGCAAGGATGCCGTCACGAGTCATCCATGGCGTGCGTTCTTCTGGTTCCTGGTTATCTTGGTGGCCGCTTACATCGCTTATCAGTGGTATCGTGCCAAAGGCCATGATCAATCTGCCAATTAAATTATCTCAAGAGCGCATACTGAGATGGACAGGCACTGCCCTCGTGGTGGTGTCTGTTTTGGTTCTTCTCTCCACATTCTTCCCAGTACTCCTCGAAGAGGCCAAGTATCAGCTCCTGCCGAGCCAAGAGCACAAAGCCGTGGTGACGAAAGAGATGCAGGAAGAAGTGGGCCTCCCTCCTTCACAAGTCATCGTGCCAGCAAGTGAAGAGTTCGGTATTGTCATCCCCAAGATCGGGGCCAATGCTCCAGTTATCGCAGATGTGGATTGGCAGGACTCGCGGGTCTATCAGTCGGTACTGGCTCGGGGGGTGGCTCATGCCAAAGGAACCAAGAAGCCAGGGGAGGAGGGCAACGTCTTTCTTTTCTCTCACTCGGGGGTTGACTTTCTCGAAGCCAACCGCTACAATGCTCTGTTCTATCTCATTGATAAGCTTCAGCCTGGGGATGACATCACGGTCTTCTACCAGGGTGACAAATTTGTCTATCGTGTGACCGAAAAGTTGCGAGTTGCCCCAGATCGGCTCGAGTACCTCGTCGGTTCAGGAGACCAAAAAACCCTCACCCTTATGACCTGTTGGCCGGCTGGGACCACCCTCGAGCGGCTCCTCGTCATTGCCGAACAAGTTGATACTCACTAACTCTTCCCTATGAATCTCTTGGCCTGGTGCAAATCTCATCCGGTGATCATCCTTCTCGGCCTCCTTCTCTCGATGGAGCTCGGGACCGCGTTTGTCTCGTTACCTACCATAGCGGTTGGGCGAGAGATCACGCAGGTTGCCGATAGTGTACCACTCCGGATTTCGGAAATTACTGATGCTCGAATCGATAGTGTGGCTGCGACGGTAGTTCTGGCCCCCGCGCTCCCACGAATCCTCTGGGTACTTTTGTTGGTGGCCTATGTTGCCCTCCTTGTCTTTAACTGGTCGTACACGTTTCGTACTGTGACGTCACCTCAGTGGCGCTTTGAGTTGATACTGACGCTCCTCACCCTTGGTGCCTGGTACCATCTCGATAGTGGGAGGGGAGAGCTCTGGTTCCCGCTCACTCTCATCAAGTCAGGTCTCATCGTGGCTATCATCTATCTGTACCTCCTCGAGCGTCGCTCACTCTGGGTCGAGCCTGGACAAAAGTGAAAAAAAATGCTATAATGGAACTACAAAGGCTTGAAAGAGCCGAAAGTACGATAAAAACGGGTGTGAGCCCGTTTTTATTTTTTAGCCTACCAAAGCCATATAT
>JACCDT010180708.1_pt1 | contig 22464 bp, 18 predicted proteins | sample 7446291 | NCBI WGS metagenome assembly JACCDT01 (sample SAMN15323446, study PRJNA562643) | freshwater metagenome | isolation source: river surface water | place: USA:Blue River Watershed | collected 2017-08-17 | reverse complement strand
TCGCCTCTGCTTTACCGTAACGTTGAATCGCAGCTGCGTAATCCAGGTAAACGGCCTGTTTGGAAGTACCAACACCATACCCTGCATCACATCTTTCTTTTGCTGCTCTTGATGCAACATCGCGTGGCACAAGATTGCCAAAAGCAGGATATCTTCTTTCGAGATAATAATCTCTTTCCTCTTCAGGAATGTCGTTGGGCGCACGATTGTCGCCTTGCTTGGCAGGCACCCAGATCCTTCCATCGTTCCTGAGTGATTCTGACATCAGGGTCAGCTTGGATTGATGATCACCTGAAACCGGAATACAGGTCGGATGAATTTGTGTAAAACATGGATTGGCAAAGTAGGCACCTTTTCTGTGTGCTTTCCATGCTGCCGTAACGTTTGAACCCATGGCATTGGTTGACAGATAGAATACATTTCCATATCCTCCTGTACAGAGCAGCACAGCGTGTCCAAAATGTCTCTCCAATTCTCCTGTCACCAGATTTCTGGCGATGATTCCTCTTGCTTTTCCATCGATGATGACCAACTCAACCATCTCATGTCTGGCAAACATTTGTACTGTTCCCAACGCAACCTGACGTTCCAATGCTTGGTATGCACCTATCAACAATTGCTGACCGGTCTGGCCTGCAGCATAAAAAGTTCTTTGTACCTGTGTGCCTCCAAATGAGCGGTTGCTGAGCAAACCGCCATATTCACGTGCAAATGGAACACCCTGAGCGACACATTGGTCAATAATGTTGGTGCTCACCTCTGCAAGTCTATGCACATTCGCTTCACGTGCCCTGTAATCACCACCCTTGATGGTATCATAGAAAAGTCTGTATGTTGAGTCTCCGTCATTCTGATAGTTTTTTGCAGCATTGATTCCACCTTGTGCGGCAATGGAGTGTGCACGACGGGGAGAATCCTGAAAACAAAATGCCTTCACTTTGTATCCCATTTCTCCCAGACTGGCTGCAGCGGAAGAACCGGCCAAGCCTGTTCCGACTACAATGATTTCGAGTTTTCGCTTATTGGCAGGGTTCACCAATTTTACAGATCCTTTGTATTTGGTCCACTTCTCTGATAGAGAGCCCTGCGGGATTTTTGCATCAAGCATGGTATGTTGATTTAAAAATGTTTAGAATAACAATGATACTCCGCCTGTGTTGATTTGCCATCCGAAATGAACAAACAAAGGCATCAATGCGAAAATGAGCGGTACAGCAATCGAAAATACAATTCCAATCGTTTTGATGGTACCATAGTAATTTTTGGATGTAATTCCCATTGTTTGGGCAGCGCTTTGCACTCCATGCAGCAAGTGCCATGAGAGTGAAAAACATCCAAGCAGATAAACAACTACTACCCAAGGAACAGCAAAAATATCTTGCATCTGGGCATATAGATTGTGATACGTTTTTCCATCATACTCTACTTCAGTGAGTCCACCGAATCTGGAAGGAACCCAAAAATGAACCAGATGCAATACCAGGAACAAGAGGATCAAGGTCCCCAACAGTGCCATCGATCTTGAATACCACTTTGAAGTTTTGTTTCCTGCGGTAACTGCGTAACGGCTTTTGCGGGATGCACGGTTTTGGATTTCCAATTGATATCCTTGAACGATATGCAAAATAAAACCAAGAAACAATCCAATCTCCATGATGCGGATCAGGATATTGCTTCCCATAAAATGTGCAGCACGATTAAAGTTTTCTTCTGGATTTGAAAAGAGCACATTCGCATTGATATAACAATGCACCAAGAGAAATACCACAAGGAAAAATCCAGTCAATGCCATGACCAATTTTTTTCCAATCGAAGAGGTAAAAATTTGACTCCAATTCATAAAAAGGGTTTTCAAAATTTATAGGTGCAAAGTTACGTTACAAACTTTATTTATTCACCCAAACGTTTGATCATCAGGTTGTCAACCTTGTTGAACAAATTGATCGGTGTAAAAGGCCTCCAGTCATTCAGGTCTAAAAGTTCAACAAACCTATCAATGCCTGTTCTTTTGAAATCATAGGCTGATTGCTGAGGAAGTCCCAGCATGGCTATCCACCCCCCCTTTTCCTGTACATCTTCGTACCATTCTTCGTAATAACATTCGTCACTGCTGTGAAAATTCAACACATTCTCTCCGATCATGATGAATTTGCTGATGCCCTGAAAAACCATTTTATCAATCAACTCCCTTTTAAGGGTCATGATATCATTTTCAATGGCATCGTTCCATTCCCCTATCAGTTCAATGACAGCGAAACCGATTTCGTAATCGGCATACAGTACTTTTAAATACAAAGTTTGAGAGCCAATATCATCCCATTGAGGGTGTATGTAATAATTGTATACGGTCTGTGTAAATTCGAACTCAGAGTAAGTTCTGCCAAAAAAAGGAGATTTGGAATCTTCCTCAGCAGTGTAAAGATGTCTCCAATTATAATATGGTTCTATATCATGCATGCTTGCTCTCCATCCACATGTCCATGGCCTTTTTCACACTTCCGTATTTTAACAGCAAAGTTTTTGCCTCTTCGGGTGAATTCAACTGAATCTTTTCCATTAACATTTTTGTTCCTCTGGCTATCAGCTTTTCATTTGTCAATTGCATGTTGACCATTTTATTGTCTTCCACCCTGCCCAGTTGTATCATGACAGCAGTTGAGATCATGTTGAGGATCAGTTTTTGAGCTGTTCCGCTCTTCATCCTTGTACTTCCTGTTACAAATTCAGGTCCCAATTCAACTTCGACCGGAAAATCTGCTTCCTTGGATATCTCGGCATTGAAATTGCAGGATATGGAACCGGTAAGAATGCCCTCTTCCCTGCATTTCCTCAATCCTCCAATCACATAGGGTGTTGATCCGCTTGCTGCGATGCCAATGACAGCATCGTTGGAATGGATGTCATGCTCCCTTAAATCTTTCCAGGCCTGGTGCAGATCGTCCTCTGCGAATTCAACAGCGTTGAACATTGCATTCCTTCCTCCGGCAATGATACCGATAACCATGCCGTGCGGCACTCCATAGGTGGGCGGACATTCAGAAGCATCCACGACGCCCAATCTGCCACTTGTTCCGGCACCGATGTAAAACAATCTTCCCCCGGCAAGCATTTTATCAGAAACAGCCTCCACCAGTGAAGTGATTTGTGGGATGGCCTTGGCTACAGCCAAAGGGACTTTTTGATCCTCTTTGTTGATGTTAAACAAGATCTCATTTACTGGCATCTTTTCAAGATGGCGGTAAAGCGATGTCTCTTCGGTTGTCTTATTTGTTTTTTCCTGCAATTTTCTTCAGATGAAAGTGAGTGAGTCCATCGATGGGATTTTGAATGACCTGCCCAAGACGAAACCCATAAACCTTGCAAAGTTCGTCAATTTTGTCCTTAAAATGAAATGCGATGCTGCCGACAAAATGAACAGGAACACGGGCCGATTGAGGATAGCTCAACAGATGCGTACCCATGAATGCATGAAAACCATCTTCTATAATATTCTCTATGATGTAATGACCTCTGTGCATGGATAAAAACTTTGCAAATCCAGCCAAATACCTGTTGGGAAATGGCTCCTTGTATACATGATGCAAGATTTCCTCCTTGTTGGTTTTAAAAATTTTTATGAAGGATTTTTCAAGTTCATCATCAAGCTTCTTGTAAAGAAAATGCTGCAGCAGAATTTTACCGAAATAGGCACCACTGGCCTCATCCCCCAATACATATCCGAGTCCGGGTGAATTGGCCACCAGTCTGCTTCCATTGAAATAACAGGAATTAGATCCTGTCCCCAAAATGCAAGCAATACCTTTTTCATTGCCACAGGTTGCAATGGCAGCTCCCATGAGATCGTGTGTAACATGAATGGAGGCATCAGGATACAATGCCTTGATAGCACGCATTACAATATTAGCCTTGTTCTTTGTTTTACATCCTGTGCCGTAATAATGAACTTGATGGATGGATTTGGAAAGGATTTTTTTGGGAAACTCCTTTCGCATCAATTGAATCATTTCATGTTGGGTCATGTAATATGGACTGATGCCTTTGGTGTAAAAAGTTGACTTTTTACCGTTCTCTAACAAGCGCCATGCTGTTTTGGTTGCACCACTGTCTGCTATTAAAATTGAAATTGCCATATCTCGCTTGAATTCAGGAACTTTGTTGAAATGAATCATTGCACACCATTATGAACAAGCAAAAAATACAGATTTTCATTCCAGTCCTCTTCTCCATTGCCGTCATCTTGGGCATGTTTATTGGATACAAATTACACAGCAATATGCCAAATGCGAAAAGTTTTTTTGGTACAGTTGCAACACAACCTCAAAATGAAATCCTGCATATTATTCAAGAACGATACGTAGATTCAGTTGACAATGAAAAACTATCTGCCTCTGCAATAGATGCCATCTTGAATGAACTTGATCCCCACAGCGTTTTTATACCGGGTAAGCAATTGGGTGCCATCAACGAAGATCTTGATGGTTCTTTTCAGGGCATTGGCATAGAGTTCAATGTTTTAAAAGATACCGTGCATGTTTTGCATGTTGTTGAAGGCGGTCCCTCTGAAAAAGCGGGCATGAAAACAGGTGATAAAATTATAAAAGTGGACGACCACAATGCTGTTGGCATAAAAGATACTGAGGAATTCAAAAAATGGGTCAAGGGTCCGAAAGGCAGCTCTGTTCGCATAGAAGTCATGCGAGGAGAAAAAAAGATCCAGAGAGAAATAACCCGTGACTTCATTCCTGTACCATCGCTCGACGCGTATTATATGATTGATCCATCGAAAGGCTATATCAAATTGAATAGATTTTCCAACAATACCTATAAAGAGTTTCTCGAAGCATTGCAGAACCTTACAAAGAGAGGAATGAAAGAACTCATATTGGATCTAAGGGACAACGGAGGTGGTATTTTGGAGGAAGCCATTGATATCATTGATGAATTGGTTGGCGGAGATCAATTGATTGTATATACCGAGGGATTAAAAAATCCAAAAAAAGAATACAAAGCCAAGAGGAAAGGAATATTTGAAGATGGAAAAATTGTAGTCATGCTCAATGAAAATTCTGCATCCGCAAGTGAAGTCATCGCTGGGGCACTGCAGGATCTTGACAGGGCAACCATCATTGGCAGAAGAAGTTTTGGAAAAGGACTGGTTCAAGAGCAGTTTTCACTCTCTGATGGATCAGCACTCCGTTTGACGACGGCAAGGTATTACACCCCATTGGGAAGAAGCATCCAAAAACCATACGACAAAGGCATAGCTGCTTATGCTTCAGAAGTCATGCAAAGGGTTCACTCCAATGAAAATGCAGACAGCAACAAGTATACGAGCAACGTTGTATTCACAACTGCGAAAGGTAAAAAGTTATATGGCGGAGGTGGCATCTCACCCGATATTTATGTTCCACTCGATAAGATACTGCTCGACACAAATCTGAATATTTTTTACAGAAACAACCTGCTCAGCTTTTTTGCATATCAATATTACATGCAGCATAAAAATAAGATTCAAGCATTCAGAAACAGAGAATCATTCAATACAACTTTTGAGATGGATCCATCCACATACAATGCATTGTTGAAAGAGACCAAATCAAATGTCAAACTCAATCAAGAACAACAGTATTTTATCCATCAGCGTTTCAAAGCAATGTTGGGAAGGTTGGAATGGGGACAAGCTGCTTCAACCTACATTCTCAATGCAAAGGATCAAACATTTTTGAAAGCTGTAGAGGCACTTCGTTAACTCTTTGAGCGGTACAGGTAAATTTGTGAGCTGCAGGTACCTGGTGAAAACAATGAAAAAATATTCGATTTCAAACCGTTGAACAATGCATGCAATGGTCTGATCTGGCCTGTTTTGTATTTTTCACTCAACATGCTCACGTAAAAAGAATCAAACCACATGGGTTTTATTGCGATTTTAGAAAACCCTTTATCCGTCAACAAACGATGCATTGTATCGGGTGTAAAATGATAAAGATGCCTTGGCACATCATATGCAGCCCAATACTCCTTATAAAAACTTGCATCCCAAGATGAAAGGTTCGGTACAGCCACAACCAATGTACCATCCTGTTTTAAAACACGTTTGAATGCATCCAGTGTATCATGCAAATCATGTACATGTTCCAAAACATGCCACAGTGTGATGACATCAAAAGAATTGGAGGGAAGATCTTTCAAATCACTTGGAGATGAAACCGGTGAGCCAATCAAAAGAGATGCTTTTTCCCTTGCTCCCTCGTCAGGCTCCATACCCATCACATTCCATCCTTTCTTTTTTGCATATTTAAGAAATGCACCCGTGCCGCATCCGTAATCGAGCAGATTGCCTTGTTTACGTTGAGCACTCGACTGCAGAAGGTTGAATTTACGCTTCAATGAGATGTTTCTTACCAATTGATAAACCTGATTGAACAATCCCTTGTTGCTGTCTGTATGTGATATGTAGTCTGATGATTGGTAATATTTCCCGATTTCTTGCTGCGCAGGAGGATGATTTGTATAAACAAACTTGCATTGTGAGCACTGCACCAGATGGAACAATTGATTGGAAACTGTATAATCCTTTACTTCAAGAAAAGAGCTTGACTCGGCATGAGAACAAATCGGACAACTCAACGTATAAAATATTATTTGTTCAAAGTATAAGTTATGGATGTTTCATTTGCATTTACCCTATCGTATCTGCCATCCAAAACTGAAAAATTACCCAGAAAAAATCTTGTTATGATGGCAACTGCCGCAATTGAAATCAAAACAAGTGATGCAATTTGCCATTCCTGCCAAGCCATGCCCCTGCGTTGATCCTCAAAATATTGATGCAGGTCATCAGAAGTCTGCATTCGGTCACCTGTCAATACATCATGCGAATATGACTCTCGGACAACATGTTCGTAGGGGATCTTACCAGAAAACGATTCCAATTCCTTCTGGGGAACAAAATCAATTCTCCTGGCATCATTCAACACAAAAAAACCTATACCCTCCCACTCAACACGTCCATTCAATTCAAGCTGTTCAGCCACGTGATGAGAGAAACTGTTGCACAACTGGTCGACTTCCCCTTCTCCAATATTCAGCTGTGATTGTAAATAAGCATTCCTGGATTCATCTGCAAATTCGGATGTTTGCTCAAAATGAAAGCGAAATACCGGGGAGTAGAATAATTTATTGGCAAAATCATTGGTTGATGGCACCCTGATCAAGGACAACACCCCGAGTCCTGGTAAACCGATTTCACCTTTCAGTGAAAAATATTTGTACAAACTCTGTGAGAACTCGCTGTTCATTGTTATCTCTTTGCTGTTTTACCCAATGCATATCTTACGCCTCCCAATACATTGAACCCATATGCAGTGTACTGATTCCAACGTTGATATTGGATATTGGCAATATTATTCAAATCAATCCAAAATCCCCATTTTTCATTCAAATTATATTTCACATTGATTCGCAGATCCGCAGCACTTTTCAATTTGACAGTTGAAATGGAATTGTTCGCATAGGAGCCCGTCCAAAAGCTACTGCCAAAAGAAAAATGAAGTTTTTCGATTGGCTTCCATTCGGTTTTCAATTCCCACTGAAATGGAATCATTCCAAAAGGCTTTTCATACATTGTTTGACGCTGGAAATAGGTCCACTTCAAATTGGATGAAAAAGAAACATTCGAATTGACGGTATATGTAAGATTTGTTTTTAGATCAACTGTTCTCAGAGAAGACTCAAAAATGGTCATAAAATCTTTTCCAATGGGTGGGCTGTTGATGAAAAGCGGGAGATTTTTGTGCTGTGTCAATCCTGCCTGAAAATCAATGGACAATCCATTTTTACTTTGGAAATCGAATCCAGCAAATAAATAATGTTGTTCATAAACAGGGCTTATTAAATTAAGCTGTGGATTGATAAACGGATTGAACATCAACATTTTGAAAGGTGAATTGATTTCATAGGTTGATAGAAATCCTCCTTTAGGGGTCCACTTTCCCTCGTCCAAGTTGTATTTGACAAATAGATTGGGCATGACCTTTGCATTGCGATAGAAATAAACAGGAAGGGCCTTGACATCAAGATTCCATTTTTGAAAAATCATTGTTGCTCCAATAGGCCATTGGAGTATGAAAACATCTTCCACAAAAGAACGTTGAACTGCATTTACATGCATCCATGAAAACATGGGTGATGATTTAAAAAGAAAATCCTTTTTCCATTTGAAATCAGCATGCATTCCAATAGAAGCACTTACAGTATAGTAGTTCTGGTTGGTTGTCAAATAATCAAACGATGCAAAAGGATTCACTTTCATTTTTCCCTCCTCACCAGCTATGTTATGGAGAGAAGCATTCAAGTTAAAGTTGGTAAATCTTTGCTTCAGGTCTTCATCCCTGATGTTTACAAATTGTTTATCAAAGCCGAATGTCCTGTAATTGAAATCCTCTATGCTGGAGCCAATTTTAAATTGATAATTTTCAGAAATTCTTTTTTTAAAAGAAGCACCCAAAGTCCCAATGGCATGTTGTTGTCCGGGTAATTTACCCTTCATAGATAGGTAATCGGCATTTACATGCAAAAATTGATCCGCTTTACCTGATGCATATGAGATAGAACCAAAAGGAGATTTTAAGTTGCCGTAACCAAGATGTGCAATCAATTGATCACCCTCCACCTCTTTCACAGGTGCATTGTATGCAAGAGGCTTGATGGTAAATCCACTCATGGGTGTATTGAAAGATAGCTTTACAGGTTCATAAGAAAAGGCATACCGGGTAGTATCCCTTGCTATGGCATCCGGACGAAATTCAATTTTGGATGATTTGATGATGCTGGGCTTGAATGAGGAGGTAATATTGATCTCCTCTTTTGACGATTTATCACCTTGCGCCAGAACACTTGTGGGTGTCAGTTGAAACAATAAAAGAACAAACGATGTGTATGAAAATATTTTCATTTTTTCTTGCCGATGGATTTTTCTTTGTTTTCGACTGTTTTCAACAGATCGGTTGCCTCTGTCTTCAAATCAGCTATTGTACAATGCTCAATCACACTTTTCAGGGTTGCTTTGGCATTGAAATAATCTTCTTGAACAAAGAATATTTCTGCCAACAATAAATATGCTTTTGTGATCCATTTTTCATAGGATCCAGATTGTTCAATGGTATGAATTGCCTCTTTTTCAGCATTTTGATAATCACTCATCAAAAAAAAGTTGCGGGCTATTTGATACCTCGATTCAGCAGCAACAGCACTTGAATGCGATGTTGTATTTCTGAAAAACGCTGTGGATTTCACATAATCTTTTTTGATTTGTGCATCGTACCCCAAGATTGCATTTGACAAAACAGAATCCTCTGTTGTTGCAACTGGTGACTCGATCATTTTTTGTGTCCAGGGAATAGCATCTGCATAATTGGCAAGTTGGAATTGAGATTTCATGATGCCTCTCAGTGCATCTGTTTGGATATTGGCTGATGCAGCAATTTCATTTAACCGAAGATAACACCTAAGTGATGAGGCATAGTCTTTTAGCTCATTGAAATAAAGCTTGGCTGCATTGTGGAGCGATTTCTCTTGAAAGGCAGTGACTCCTTTGGTTGCAATGGATTCAAGCACTTGTGCTGCTTCTTTGTATTGTTTCGATTTAAGCAGTACTTCCCCCTTCAATGCAAGTACATTGGCAATGTACAGTCCATCGGGAAATTGTGTAATGTACCCATCCAATGTATTGAGAACAGCTGGTGAAGGGTCTATCGCATAGGCATTTTGAATAAACCTGTACATCAGTGAATCTTTCTCAACCTGGGTGATTGATTTTCCGGCAGACTCCAGGAATCTCTGGTAGTCATTGATCTTCCCGTTCTCCAAAAACATCAGCTTGGCATTTTCCATCGCTTCAGCTGTTTGCGCTGAGCTGGGATATTGCTTGATCAAAACATTGTATTGCTTGATGGCATCATCCGCCTGGTCGAGGTTGAAATATGCGATGCCCAATTTTAAATGGATCATGGGACGCAATGCGTCATTGTCATCGACCAATTCAAGCATTTTTTTCAACAGAGGAATGGCATTTTCAAACAACTCCTCAGACATATAAGTATCTGCCAGCTCCATGTTCATGAGTGAGAAAAATGAAGATTGAGGATACCGGAGCATTGCATTTTTCAACATGGAAATTTTTGATTCAGGCGATTTCATTCCCTCCAACATGGCAAGCTGGAGCTGGGCATAATCTGTTCCATAGCCCTCCGAGGAAGTTATTCGAGAATACAGCGACTTGGCTTTGGGAAAGTTTTTATCCATGTAGCTGCAGTCGGCAGCGCGAAGAATGGACTCGCGAACTTTTTGATCATTTACATCATTGTCAATCAAAAAAACTTTCTCAAAATATCCATATGCTCTTTTATACTCCTCAAGTTCATAATAGCAATAGCCCAAATTATAATTTGCATTGATTTCATTGGCCTCTCCACTGGCATATGCAGGATTCAACAGGTATTGTTGGAAAAGTTTTGCAGCATTGCCATAATTATTTTTTCTGAATGATATTTCGCCAAGCCAAAAAATAGAAAGTTGGTAATAACTTGAATGAGGATACGCAGTCAACAATTTGAGCACTTGTTCTGCATTTTCATACTGTACATCATAGATCAATTCCAAACCGCGACCATAGAAAATTCGAGGAATCATATTTTTTACGAGAGGATTCGACAAATCCAATTTATCCAACAGTTCTATTGCAGCCTTGAAATTGTTTGTTTTGGTGTAGTACTGGAGCAATATTTCTTTTATTTCCTGATTGAATTTTGAGTTGGGGTATTCATCTAAAAAAGAAGCGATGGTTTTGAATCCCTGATCTTCAAACCCCAATTCAAAGGAAAGTTTCCCATCCAAAAAAGTAGCAATTTCCTTTTTACCGGGATCTAAATTGGACGTAGTGCAATACTGAAAGGAAGTCCTGGCGTTGGATTTGTCACCCAAATCAAGATATGAGAGTCCAAGTACAAACATGGCCTCAATTGCAATATCATCTTTACCTACCGACAAAGGTTTGAGTTGTTCGATGGCTTTGGTATGTTTTTCCAAGTGATAATAACTGGTGCCCCATTCAAATCGCTGAACAGGATTGAGCGAAACTCCTTGAGCAATTATTTTTTCATACAAAGAAGCAGTTTTAGCATATTCATCCTGATTAAAATAAATGGAAGAAAGCAATTGCATTGTCTCCACCAAGTGCAACCCATCTGAATTCTTCAAATATGCTTCACCATATTCAAGCGCCTTGCTCTCCATTCCTTTATCATGGTATATATATGCCAGGTAAAAAGGAATTGCCTTGGCATATTGAGGATCCTTTTCAATAGCTGAAAATTGGTTCAGCGCATCATCGTAATTATTCTCTGAAAATGAAATGAATCCCATGTAATACTGAACGTCATTTTTATAGATTGACTGCTCAAGCTGCATCAGGCTTTTGAGATAAGGCTTGGCATTGTCAAATTTTTTCTCAGAGAAATAAGAAACAGCTTTTTGAAATTGAACCTGCTCGTTTTGTCTATTGCTTAAATAAACCAGCTCTATGGATTCCAGATAGGTCAACGCTTCGGAAAACATGGAAAGTTCAAAATAATAATCAGCCAGAAGAAATGACAGTAACGATTTATTTGATTGATCAGCTGAAGTACGGTTGTATTCAATAGCACTGTTGATAAAGAAAGACTCCCGTTGAATGACCCCTATTTGAATGCGTTTGAATGTCAGTTTTTCCTTCAACGCATCGGGTGCTGACACATTGCTTTTGGAAACAATATTTTCGATATAGTCTATTGCTGAGGGATATTGTTCCAAAGCAATCAATTCATCAATTTGTTTCAACCACCTGTTCTGTAAGAAATGGCCAACATTTTCCTGAGCAATAGCAGGATAGCTGAAAAAAATACATCCCAGCAAAGCCAACCGGTAAAAAAATAAACGTGTAATGGGCAACTTACAGTACATCTTTAATAGGTACCCAAAAATAAACCTTAAATGATGAGAACAATCATTATTGTAACTTTGCAATACGGATATTAACATTGAGTTATACACATTTACAATGGATCTGAACAAGCACATAGCCGCAACCATCATTACAATTGGAGATGAACTGCTGATTGGACAGACCATAGATACCAACAGTGCCTGGATTGCATCATCCCTCAACAAAATAGGCATCACCATCAAAAGAAGGGTTGCAGTGGGAGATGAATGGGATGCCATATGGCAATCACTGGAGGATGAAGGAAGGCTGGCACAAATCATTTTGATTACAGGAGGTTTGGGCCCAACATCGGATGATATCACCAAACCACTGCTCTGTAAGTTCTTTGGCGGGAAACTGGTCACCAACCAAGAAGCGCTGGACAATGTGGTAGATATTTTTACGAAAAAACTAAACAGACCACTGCTGGAAAGGAATTTAAAGCAGGCTGAAGTCCCTGATAACTGTACAGTCATCCAAAACAAGAGAGGAACTGCCCCTGGCATGTGGTTCGAAAAAAACAACGTAATCTTTGTTAGCATGCCTGGTGTACCACATGAGATGAAAGGCATGATGGAGGATTTTGTAATTCCAGAACTGCTTAAAAAATTCAATGTTCATCCGGTGCAGCACCGCACCCTGCTGACAGCAGGAATCGGTGAGTCCTTCCTCGCTGAAAAACTCACAGATTTTGAATCGAGCCTTCCGGAGAACATCAAATTGGCCTATTTGCCAAATTATGGCATGGTTAGATTACGCCTTACAGATTTGCAGTCAGCCGCAGACCAATCAAGCATAGATGAATATTTTCAAATGCTTAAAATCCAAGTACAGGACTTCATGGTCATTGACGATGATGTCAGTATGCAGGAGGTCATTGCCAGAAAATTAATGGATACTGGAAGAAGCATTGCAGTGGCAGAGAGCTGCACAGGAGGGTACATTTCACAACTCTTTACCCAAATGGCCGGCAGCAGTCAGTATTTTTTAGGCAGTGTGGTCAGCTACTCCAACGAAATGAAACAAGACGCATTGCATGTACCTGAACAGATCATCCAGGAATATGGTGCAGTAAGCTCCCAAACTGTTGAAGCAATGGCGGAAGGCATCAGAAAATTGTCCAATGCAGATGTTGGATTGGCTACTTCAGGCATCATGGGTCCGGGCGGAGGCACAGATACAAAACCAGTGGGATTCGTATGGGTCGGTTTCAGCTCCAAAGAAAAAACATTGAGCACAAGTTTTCAATTCCGCTTTGACAGAAGAAGAAACATAGAATTGACTGCAATCAGCGCACTCGACTTTCTGAGGAAAAATATGGGATAAGTACTTCAGAAAGATAGTTTTACACATCCAATTAAAGAGTAACTTTGCATTGAAATTACTTTCAATTGGCAACAGCGAATGTCATAATGCCCAAGCTCGGTGAGAGCATCGTGGAAGCCACCATACTGAAAATCCACAAAAAAGTTGGAGAAGCAGTTAGTCTGGACGAAACATTGATGGACATCGCGACTGACAAAGTGGACAGTGAAGTTCCCTCCACAGCAGAAGGGATCATCGAAGAAATTCTTTGCAACGAAGGCGACATTGTAAAAATTGGATCTGTCATTGCCAAAATAAGATCAACAAAAGAATCAATTGCCCCCGAAAAGACAGCCCCGCTCAATGCTACACCCATCCAAGTAAACGGCAAGCAACAACCAACGGATGCTGACACAACTGTACCTTATTTACCCTCTCCTGGTGTCAAGAGAATGGAAAGTGCAAAGTTTTATTCACCACTTGTCATGAATATTGCTACAAGTGAAGGAATAGCACTCAGTGAGCTGGAGAGCATCAACGGTACAGGTGCTGAAGGCAGGATCACCAAAAATGATATCCTTGGTTATTTGGCGAAAAAGAAAAGCGGAGAAGAACAGTTTGGATCATCAAATGACAACCAATCACACATTGAATCTTATGCAAACATTGCTCCAGTAGGAAAAGCATCTGGAAATGTTGAAATCATTGAAATGGATCGCATGAGGCGATTGATTGCTGATCACATGACGAAAAGCAAATCAACCAGTGCGCATGTAACAAGCTTTGCCGAGGCAGATGTAACCAATATGGTTCAATGGAGAGAAGCAAACAAGCAGATATTTGAGAAAAGAGAGGGCGAAAAAATCACCTTTACTCCCCTCTTTATTGAAGCATTGGTAAAATGTCTCAAGAAATATCCTATGTTGAACTCAAGTGTGATTGGAAATGAGATTCACATTAAAAAAGACATCAACATTGGAATGGCCACTGCACTCCCCAATGGAAACTTGATCGTCCCTGTTCTCCATCATGCTGATCAGTTCAATATCATTGGATTGACCAAGCAAGTAAACAGACTTGCCAACAACGCAAGAGCAGGAAAACTTCAGCCTTCCGATACACAAAATGGCACATTCACTTTCACCAATATTGGCACATTCGGTAGCTTGATGGGCACTCCCATCATCAATCAACCTCAGGTTGCCATTTTGGCCATTGGCGCCATCAAAAAGAAACCGGTTGTTATCGAAACCGATCAAGGTGACAGTGTGGGAATCCGACATATGATGTTTGTATCCATGTCCTATGATCACAGGATCATCGACGGTTCCCTCGGATCTATCTTTTTGAATGAATTTGTAAAATGTCTGGAGGAGTTTGACCCCTCCAGAGACATATGATCTTTTCTATTGATCGAGGTCTGTTTCGAGTCCCCAATTGATTCCTTTTTCCACTGCAGGTACGCCCTTGGTTAACCAGACAGCAGGCTTTTCACCTTTCAATTTCCAGTCAAAAAACTGTTGTTCCCTTATTTGGATATCTTTCCTGTTTTTTCTCTCAACCAGGTTATGTGCTTCTCCATTGTAGTTCAACATCCAGACTTGTTTACCCAATCTTCTCATGGCAGTAAACATTTCAATGCCCTGATACCAGGGAACAGCACCATCTGCATCGTTTGCCATGATTACCAAAGGCGTACTAACCTTGGGCAATGAGAACAGAGGAGAGTTGTCCAGATATGATTTGGTATTCTGCCAAAGGGTCGCTCCAATCCTGCTCTGACTTCTTTCGTATTGAAATTGACGGTTCATTCCACTCTCCCACCTGATGCCGCCGTAAGCACTTGTCATGTTTGCTACCGGTGCACCAGCCCATGCAGCAGCGAAAAGGTTTGTCTTGGTAATAATATAGGCAGCCTGGTATCCACCCCAACTCTGGCCTTGAAGTCCCATTTTGGTACTGTCAACCCAACCTTTCTTCACCAAGGCCCTTGCACCGCTTACGATGTAGTCAAAAGCCGATTTACCGGGCAATGCATTCGCATAATAGATGTCCGGTGCCAACACGATATACCCTCTGCTCACAAAAAATGGAATATTCAAACGGCTGGGTGTAGGCGCGGGAGCAAGGTAATTGTGCAAACCATCTGAGAGTGTTTCATAGAAATAAACGATCAGTGGGTATTTTTTCCCAGATTCAAAATTTTCAGGCTTGTACACAATCCCTGTTGCCTCTTTCCCGTTGTATGCCTTCCATTTGAACAATTCAGCAGTCATCCAATTGTATTGTGACTGTTGTACATTGATATTGCTCAACTGGTAGTTGGATTTAAAATCAGTTGTATAAAACAAAGCAGGAGATTGCGATACATTCTCTTTTGTGAAGATGAATTGCTCTGCATGCTTTGCTTTCAACAATAACCCAGAGGCATAAGCACCCATATGCAATGGTTGAACAGAATCATTGGTCCCCAGGATATATTTTCCAAAACCGGATTGCTTGCTCTTTTCATTGAAAAGACTCAAATAAACAACCTGGCCATTGGAAAGAAAGTTATGCTCTGGATCAGTCTCCAAATAACGGTAGCGGATATTTGATCTTCTGCCGGCACCTTTGGTAATGGAAACAGGATCTTGCTTTGCCGCTGGATGCAATTTCCAGATATCGAATCTATCATAGACCAGCAAGGCATCATCATTTTCCATCCATCTTACAATGCCATACGGGGTTGGTGCAGATGGCATATCATATTCTTCATCGTACAGTTTGACAGGGACTTTTTTACTTAGACATACAACCTTTTGATCATCGTATGTGAAATAGGCTTTTTGCATCATGTCATACCAATATGCATACTTGCCATTGGGGGAAAGCTGTGCTTGTCCCAAGATGTCAGCAGCAAACTTCTTTCGCTGACCAGTAGCAGGATCAACACTGTAAAAGTCTTTTTTGGTTGCACCTTCCCATTGCATGGGAATCCTTTTGCCCTTGTCAGTCATGCCCAGAAAAAAAGATCCATCACCTTCTTTGGAAACCATCACAACCGGAACATCCTTGTCAGCAAGTTGCACGAATTGTTTCTTTTCTATATCAACCATAGAGAGATAAGACCGCTTTTTTTCCTGATCCAAATTCTTCAACTGATAGGGCTGCAAATAATCATCGTTGTAATGCCAGACATCAAGTTTTACCAAATCCATCTCAACCAATGAAGTGTCTTTCACGGGTGGGATGGGCATTGTTCCCAGAAATAATCTTTTGCCTGATTTGCTGAAATATGGAGAAGAAAATTCGCTGATGGTCCAGTTGGCTTTCATGCCGACGGTGTACTTATCTGCTATGACAGCAGCTTGCTTGTCACCATTCTGCCAAAAATACAATTTGAAAAATTTTTGTGCTGATTTTATAGCTGTATCAACTTCTGCATGAAAAGCAACCTGGTATCCATTCTCATCAACAGCCAGGTTTTTGATTTGATTTGCTTTGTTGAAAATGGTGTCCAGTCTTTTTTCTGCTGACCTGAATATTGTGACCTGTGGACGAACCGATTTATCTTTTTTGTGATGGGTAGAAGCCGCAACAAGCAACTTGCCATTTTTACTCCAAGTATATTCAGAAACGAGTTTTATGTATTGCTTGTAGCTGCCTCCCAATTGAAGAACAACAAGGTCTGTTCCCTCTTTTATCAAGCTGACCTCGTCAGAACCGTTTTCAGCATCCTCCATCCAATCATCACCACCTTCTTTTGCGGTTAATTTTCTCTTTTGTTTTTTATCGGGCGTTTGTTCAATGATGATGGGAATTTTCTTTTTACTTGTATCGGCGGACTTGGCAACTGTTGTGTCTTTTTTTACGATAGGTTTGGTTGAATCTGCTGCGTTCAAGGCAGATAAGTAGGCCAGGTATTGATTCTTTTCATTCAGTTTGTAAGAGATGACCAAAGGAATTTTATCGATAGACATGTTTGAAAGAGAAAGAATCGCCAGAGAATCCTTCGGCATCTCATCTGCCTTTTTCTTTTTTATTTTGGCATCACGCACATCCTTGTACAATGGCTTGATTTTGAAAATCAAAAATTGATTGTCATTTGAAAAAGTTGCATTGTATCCACGATCAATGATCATTTCGACTGATTTGGATGGGTTTTTAATTACCAATCTGCCATCTCCTTCCTGAAGATCTATTGTATAGCATACCCAATCACCATTGTCAGATATTTTCCTCTCCCCCAGTGTTTCCCAGGTATCATAGACAGCGTGATCCAGGGGCTTTTTTTGAGCTTCTGATGTCAGCGGATACAGGGACAATGAAAAAATACCTGCAATAAACAATGCATGAAATTTCATAGAAAATCTTTGTAATGAAATTAGTGATTTTATGATTGATACCGGGATTCTATTTTCTTCCGGCTTGTTTATATACCCTTAAAGTTTGGATCACAACTGTGAGAAAAATGATGGCAATCCCTATGTAAAAAGAAAGTCCGACTTCTTTGTATTCTTTGAAAAATATAAATGCAAGCGCGATACCGTATACAGGCTCTAAATTGAAACTGAGATTTACCGTAAAAGGTGAAATTTTTGAAAGGGATCTGACAGAAAGATTGAAGGCCAGCACTGTGCATAAAAGACTTAACACCAGTAACCAAAGAAAATCTGGTATTGTTGGCAACAACTGTTGGGTTGGAAAATACGCCACGTAAAATGGCAATAAAACCGTGAGGATGAAAAATCCACCTGTCATCTCGTAGAGCGTGATGGTTTCCGGCTGATGTTTTTGCATCATTTGCTTATTCAGAATGGGAAAAACAGCGGCCAACAAGGATGAAACAATACCAAACAAAATACCTGTCCTAAAACGAGGATCGAAATGAAACATCAAATAGATACCAATAATCACCACACCGCCAAGGAACAATTCTATCCATTCAAATTTTCTTTTGGATATCAGGGGGTCCAATATGGCTGAAAAAAATCCAATCGCCGAAAAGCATACCAAGGAGACGGAAACATTGGCATATTTGATGCTCCCATAAAAACTAACCCAATGAAGCGCAATGATTCCTCCAATGCCCATTAGAACAGATGCATCATGCAAATTGGTTTTTGAGATCTTTTTGGTTGAGAAAAAAAGAATGAGCAAAGCGATGGATGCAAACATCATTCTGTACCATACCAATAATGCTTCATTGAGTTCAATCAATCTGCCCAATACACCGGTGAATCCTGCCAGAAAAATGGCAGCATGCAATTGAAGAAAAGCCTTTTTCATCTTGGCGGAAGTTAGGCAGATTTTCGAATATGTCTCATGAAACTGCCTGAGAGGAATTGCAGCTGCAGACTCAATACGCCCAATGCTGCTTCTTTGATGATTCCCTTGGACATTTTTGAAGCGCCCAATTCACGGTCCTGAAAAACAATGGGTACCTCTTTCAACCGAAATCCAAGGTGCCATGCTGCAAATTTCATTTCTATTTGAAATGCATACCCAACAAATTTGATCGCATCTAAATTCATTTCACGAAGCACTTTGGAGGAATAACAAACAAATCCTGCAGTAGGATCTTTGACGGGCATGAATGTAAGCAAGCGGCTGTAAAGTGAACCGGTCAGTGAAATGATTTTACGTTTAAATGGCCAGTTCTTGAATGCACCTCCTTTGACATACCGGGAACCGATGGCTACATCGGCACCATTGATGCAAGCATCCAACAAACGATTCAGATCTCGAGGATCATGTGAGAAATCGGCATCCATTTCAAACATATAATCATAACCACGTTCCAATCCCCATTTGAATCCTGTAATGTAGGCAGTACCCAGTCCGAGTTTCCCCGAACGCTCAATCAGATGAAGAAAGTCTCCCCTGCTTTGTTGAAGATCTTTGACAATCGCTGCTGTTCCATCTGGTGAAGCATCATCAATTACCAGGATATGATAGTTATTTTGAAGATTGGAAACAGCATCAACAATGAGTTGAATATTTTCTTTTTCCTTGTAGGTGGGTATAATGACGAGTTTTTTCAATGCCAACGGATCTAGGAATGTTTGGATTTTAACATGGTTCGGTTGAAGATCTCGGTTAGCTTTTGTTTGGTGTGCAAGGCAAAGTCATTTTTCATCATCCAATCATAATAGGATGGTTCATTTTTCAATACTTCTTCTACAGACCTTCCCTTGTGCTTGCCGAAGTTAAAGATTTCTCTTCCGTTTTCCATGACCATTCTTCTGGGAAAATCAATGATTACCTCCTCACCAATGACCTTGAGTACAGAGTCAACCGAATTACCGAGACTCTCATATTTACCAAGTTGTGCAAGAAAAACCTCCCAGGTTGCTGTTACATCCGCCTCTGCGCTGTGGGCATTGTCCAAATCCTTGTTGCAGTAAAATTTTACTGCCGCTGAAAGATTTCTTGGTTCCATGAGGTGGTATATTTTTTGAACATCGAGGAATCTCTTGTCGTTCGTTTCAAATTCCAATCCCGCCCTTAAAAATTCTTCCACCAGCAAGGGCCAATCAAACTTATTGGAATTATACCCTCCCAGATCAGCACCTTCCATGAACTGGCGGATTTCATTGGCCACTTGTTTAAAAGTTGGGGCATCCTTGACCATCTCATCTGTAATTCCATGGATTTCAGATACCTCTTTTGGAATGGGACGTTCCGGATTGATCAACTTTCGCTTCATAAGCCGATTGCCATCAATTGAGATTTTCAGCATGGCAATCTCCACAATTCTGTCTTGGGTAAAACTAAGTCCGGTTGTCTCTAAATCAATAAAAACCAGGGGCTTTTGTAGAATAATCTGCATTATAGTATGATATGATCAGTGAATTTTTAAAAATAGCGAAAGAAAATTTAACAGCTGTATTATTGAATGAATTTATTTCAATCGACTATATTTGTAGACAACCTTTTACACATGAAACGTGTTTTTTTCCTTTTTGTTTTGGGTATTATCACATTGTCTGCCGTATCCTGCATGAGCGCAAAGGGCAATGCCAAAGGAGGTTGCCAAATCACCAGAAACCTGGTAGGCTACAAATAGTTCCCTGCATTCCTATTTACGTTTAAATCTTGCTTATGAGAAATATACTCATGTTTTTTTTGCTATTGATTTCCAGCAGTCTTATTGCTCAAGAAGACACTACAGAGGTTTTTGATTATAGTAAGTTTGGTGATGCAGAAGGCGTTAAACGATACTGTACACAAAAGGTATTGAATCAGTCAGCTCAACGCATTGTAAGCTTCGGATATGAGCACCATGGCGGATTCAGCATGCCCGACGTGAGACTTGCCTATATGTTGCCTGCTTCTCAAAATTTTACGGTCAACAAGGTTGCAGCCATTCGTGCACAGGTAAACATCCCGGTTATATCCACCAATAAATTCATTTGGCAACTGGGTGCCAATTACTGGGGAAGCAGATACACTATTGAAAATCCTGGAACCAATCTTTTTGCAAAGGCGCTTCATGAGGGTACGATGACGAGCGCAGGTATCAACTCAACCATTTTTAAGCCGTTGAATGAAAAGAATTTCCTCATTCTTCAAGGAAGTGTAGACGCCAATGGAATATTCAACAACTTGAGCGAGGTCAATGGAAAGTCAATCACATACAGTGCCACTGCCATATATGGCTGGAAGACCTCAGAGAAAAATATGATTGGTGCCGGTTTAGCCAGGACCTATCGTGCAGGCCAGATTATCCACCTTCCGGTCCTTTTTTGGAATAAAACGTTCAACGATAAATGGGGCATGGAATTGCTATTGCCTGCAAAGGGATTTTTGCGGTACAATGTATCTACCACCAATATGTTTCAGGTTGGATTTGAATTGGAAGGAAATCAATTTTGGATGAATCTTCCCAATAGCATGAATGGATCTGTCTTTATACAACGTGGTGAAATGAAACCAAGGATCATGTGGGACAAAAAAATCAGTGGATTCATATGGCTGAATGCACAAGCGGGACTCCGATACAATTACAGGTTTGATGTAATGAATGAGTATGATGCCCGAAAAGAATCCCTGCGGTATTTTACCAGCAATCTTGGTAATCCATTTTATTTCAATATCAGTTTGAATCTGGTTTCGCCTTGATCTTATTAATAAAAAAAGCCCAGCAATGCCGGGCTTTTTTATTGAATAGCTTTCCTTTATTTTGAAACCTGCCTTGTCCAGGTATCCGTCCTTCCAATCAATGATACACCGATAAAGCCCCTTACTTCCAGGGAATTTGCATTGTTCATTTTCATGGTGCATGAGTAGGTATTTCCATTTTTAGGATCATAAATATTGCCTTCATCCCAAACATTGTTTCCTTTGAAAACAAATCCCCATACATTGATGAGTCCAAGTACTGCCCTGGATCTTACTGCTTCATCAGGGTGATTTTTGTCCACTTTTGGCTTTCCGGTCTCCGGATCTATGGGCTCTTTCAGCCATACTACTTTCCCCTGGTACTTGTCGCCATTCTTATAAATACGCACCATTGCATTCCCCTCACCTGTTTTCCAAACCCCAACAATTGCGTCTGGATTGTCCTCCATTGATTTTAAAGTAGGAATGAAAGAAAATGCAATAAGGGCAATGAAAGCGAGTGTGAACAAGCGGATGCTGCTCGTGTAAAATGTTTGAATTTGATGAGCAATCATTTTCATAATTAAATGTTTGTTTTCATGACAAATATAGAGAAACTCATTTCCTAAAAGCGGAAATAGCCTTTTTTTTGGAAACAGCAAGTAAAGGAAAAAAACAATGTGGAGCTGGTGGGATTCGAACCCACGTCCAAACATATTCCCGGAAAGCTTTCTACATGCTTATTTCAGCATTGTTTGTCGAGACCTGGCAGGAGCTGAGCAAACCAACCTTGTCCGTAGCTGAATAGTCTTGATCAACCGTCACAGCCTTCGGTTGAAGCATCCTTGTTTTTTTTGATTCAGCGGGGTGACTTGGCAAAGGAAAGCCCGTCAGCCGGCTATAATGGATGCGCTAATCACTGATTAGGCAGCCATGGCGTAAGTATTCTCGCCATTTATGGTTTTCGTATTCAGATTAAAGTGCAACATACGCAACGCACTGCATGCTTACTTTCAAAGATCTACGCTGTCAAAACCGGTCAGCCCCATTTTGAT
>JACCDT011134868.1_pt1 | contig 22482 bp, 23 predicted proteins | sample 7446291 | NCBI WGS metagenome assembly JACCDT01 (sample SAMN15323446, study PRJNA562643) | freshwater metagenome | isolation source: river surface water | place: USA:Blue River Watershed | collected 2017-08-17 | reverse complement strand
TGCCCAAGGAAAATGACAGGCGATTTCGGCAGACTGTGTTGACGTTAGAGGAGGACTTGAGCATGCGCTACGTGACATCGATTGAACGACTGGCCAAGGAAGAGGGCCTGGAGCAAGGGATGCAACAAGGCCAGGCACGTTTGCTGGCGCGCTTGCTGGCGCAACGCTTTGGCCACCTCCCGTCTTGGGCCGGCGACAAGCTGGCATCGGCAACCGAAGCGCAATTGGAAGCATGGACCGATGCACTGCTGACCAGCACCAGTATCGACAGCATCTTCGAGCATCAGCCCAGACATTGATCGTCTGGCGTTATCAGCCGTTGTCTGCGGGCGGATGTTCACCACCCGACCGATGCAAGGCCGCTTGTCCCGCACTGTTCATTTGCCCGTCTTGCAGTCCAGGTTGCCGTAGCGTTGCTGGCACAGGTTGCGCGCGCACTGCCGCACATACGCATCCCGACCGCCCTGATTAAGGTCCACCATGCGCGGCTCGTCGTAGTACTCGATGGCTTTGCGCATGCCGGGCCGACAGACCGTCCGGGTCTGCTTGAAGCCGCTCTCTTTGTCGCCGTTTTTGACCTCGATCGTTTCGCAAATGGTCGAGCCATCCGGCACCAGCACTTCCCGGCTGTTGCGGACCATCTGCTGCTGCATCACGACCGGGTAGGTCTGTTGCGCGGGCCCGCGGCATTCATCGGCGGCGGCATGGTATTCCGGGGTTGCGCACGCGGCCATCAGGCTGGCGGTGGCAAGCAGCGGCAACAGGCGGCGGGCTTTCATCAAGATCTCCACGGACAGATGACGGGACATCACCTTGGCATGCCTGCCATGCTAATCCGGACGTTCCCGAAAAGAACGTGCGAAATTGCAAGAAATTGTGTCGCCAGCCCATCGTCCTGACGCTTGTTATTAGCCGACAACTCCTTGAGTCGACCCGCCTTAGTGCTCGGCACGCGTGGCGTTCGCAGCCAGCGTGACGATCAGGTGCACGCGGCGGTTGCTGGCACGACCGGCGGCCGTGTCATTGGCCGCTTGTGGCCGGGTGTCGCTACGGCCGACAGCCGTCAGGCGTTCGTTGGCGATGCCCTGCTCGGACAGTCGACGCGCGACCATCGCCGCGCGCATCGCCGACAGCTCCCAGTTGGATCCGAATTGCAGCGTGTGGATGGGCAGCCGGTCGGTATGGCCTTCGACCGTGATGTTGCAAGTCCAGCGTGAGAGCACGCCGGACAAGGCCGACAACGCCGCCTCCGCCTGCGGCGCCAGATGCGCGTCGGCCGTGGCAAACAATAATGTGGCGTCGATATCGATGCCGACGCCGGCGGCTTCATGCACGATGCGCACCCGATCGCCGCCCGCGACACCATTCATCGCAGCGCGCAAGGCGGCCACCATCTCAGCGGCCTGCCCACCCTCGGCTTCGGCCTTGGAAGGCTGCGGTGATGTCGGAGGGTGCGTTGCAGCGGCGCCGCCCGGCGCATCTGCCACGGTGGTCGCCACCGTGCCCGCCGATGACGCGCGCGTGACGACCTGTGGCTCACCTTTGACCTGCCCCGACGACCGCAGCGCCGACCCGACCGATTGCGCGACCAGCCTGGCCTTCGCAAGGTCGACCGATGCACCCGCATACATGGCCGCAAACAAGGCCAGCAGCAGCGTGACGAAATCCGACCACGACAGCAACCAGCGGTCGGCCGACGGCAGCGGCTCTTCAGCGCGCCGTCGCTGCATCGCTCTCTTCGCGCCGGCGCGCCGTCGGGGCGAATTTCGACCCGGACGGTGCGGCCACGCGTTCCTCGATCAGGTGCCCGGGCTCGCCGGATGCGATGGCGACGATCGCATCGGCCACCAGGTCGCGTTCATGCAGCTCGACCGCCAGTTGTTCTTTGAGGCGGTTTGCGATCGGCAGGAACACCAGGTTCGCAAAGCCGACCCCGTACAGGGTCGCAACAAACGCCACCGCAATGCCGGGCCCGAGCCGGCCCGGGTCCGACAGCTGTTCCATCACCTGCACCAGCCCGAGCACCGCACCGAGGATCCCCATGGTCGGCGCAGTGCCGCCCGCCGTCTCCCACACGCGTATCGCCTGGCGCCGTTCCTGTTCAAACGCATCGGTGTCGCGCGCCAGGATCTCCCCGATGCGCGACGGCGTCACCCCATCGACCAGCAGCCGCAAGCCGCGCGCAACGTAGGGATCCTTCACCGAGCGCAACGACGCCTCGAGCGCCAGCGCCCCCGAGCGGCGCATGATCGCGCCCCACTGCCGGACCAGCCGTCGAAATTCCGGCTCCATCCGCGAAGGCTTGCCGAAGCCTTGCTTGAGCAGCCGTACCGCACGCCACAGGCGCGATGGTCCGCTTTGCAGCAGCACTGCGCCAAAGGTGCCGGCGATCACCACCAGCAAACCGGCCGGCTGCAGCAAGGCGGCCAGATGGCCGCCATCAGCCCATTGCGCGGTGAAGATCGCGCCGACGGCAATGACGAGACCGATCAGGCTGCGCCAGTCCATGCCCGCTCCTTCAGCGTCGCACGCAGGCGCGCGATGGCCTGGCCGTGCAGCTGGCACACGCGCGACGCCGACACGCCGAGCACGGCGCCGATTTCGGCCAGGTTCATCTGCTCCTGATAGAGCATGGCCATCAGCTGCCGCTCGCGCTCGGGCAGTTCGCCGATGGAGTCGGCCAGCGCGCTGCGGAAATCGGATTCGAGCAATTGCGCCAGCGGGTCGTCGCTGTCATTGCTGCAATGACGATCGAGGAAGTGTTCGCCGTAATCGTCATCGTGGAAATCTTCGTAGTACACCAGCTGGTGGCCGGCGCCGTCGGCCAGCATCTGCTGGTATTCATTCACCGAGACGGCCAGCTGCTTCGCCACCTCGGCTTCGGTCGGCGAACGATGCAGGCTCTGCTGTAGCTTGCCGATCGCCGTTTCGATCTTGCGCATATTCTGGCGCACGCTGCGCGGCAGCCAGTCGACGCTGCGCAATTCATCCAGCATCGCGCCGCGTATGCGCTGCACCGCATACGTCTCGAACTGGTTGCCCTGCGCTTCATAACGATTCAGCGCGTCAAGCAAACCCATCATGCCGACCTGTATCAGGTCGTCGACTTCGACGTTATCGGGCAGGCGCGCCTTCAACTGGTGCGCGAGCCGCTTGACCAGCGGCGCGTACCGGTCCAGCAACGGTCGGGCGCTTGATTTTCCCTGGGCGTTATACATGGCGATTTCCTGATTGGGTCGCTGAGGCTGCGGCGCCGGTCGCGCCGAGCTCGACACCGGCGACGGCAGGAGCGCTCGCCGCTGGGGCTCGGCGCGCCGGAGGCGGCGCGGTGATGGAGCGCACGCGCAGCGCGAGGTAGCGGCTGGCGGCATGGAAAAGATTGGCGTGCACGTTGCGCGCCCGGACCGGGTCGACATCGGTGACCAGCAGGGACACGGTGCCGCGGCCGCACAAGCCCTTGAGGGCGCGTAGCATGTCGTAGGCATCGCGGATGGCCGCAGCATTGCCCGACAGCTGCACCACGATCTCGCCATCGGCCAGCATCGCCAGCGGGAGCTGCCCGTCGGCATCGAGTTCCGCATCAACCAGCAGCCGCACGCCTTCGGCGGCCAGCTGCTGCAGCAATGCAGTCAGGTCGGACAGACCGCTGCCGGTCGCGCTGCCGAGGCAGAAGTGCGCAATGCCTTCGGCATCGATCACGCGCGCCTGCGCGATCGCCGCACGCCCTTGCGCCACGTCGAGCAGGCTGGTGCGCCCGGTGTTGGCCGCGGGGGGGCAAGCTTCCAGCACCATGACCGGGTGTCCACGGCGCGCCATGCTGGCGGCAAGCCGGCTCACCAGAACAGGCTTGTTCTCGCGGCCGTTGGCCGACAAGACCGTGCACACCGCTGCCAGCGGCGACGACATCAGCCGTCGCAGTCCGGCCGCCTGGTCGGTGATGCCGGCGCCGTGGCGCGCTGCTGCACCCGCGCGGGACGATGCATCCATGTCAGCCAAGGCGCACCTCCTGCAGCAGCGGGTCGCGCATTGCAGCGGCGCTGTTGGCGGCCACCAGCGGCAGTTCGGCATTGGTCAGCCCGAAGATGCGCGGCTCGCGCGGCGGCGCGAAGGCGCGCTCGACCAGGCGCTTGCTGTCGGCGAGATGCAAGTCTTCCGGCACCCGCTGGCCGTCGGCGACGAAGCTGAGCGGCAGCTTGTGGCGGATCGCCACGTCGAGCGCGCCGCCGATACCATTGGCTTCATCGAGTTTGGTGAACACGCAGCCTGCGAAGCCATCACCGCGATAGGCCTGCACCACTTCGTCGAGCGTTTCCACGGTCGACGTGGTGTTCAGGCACAGCAGGCGCTGCACGCGGCCGGCGCCGGCATTCAGCATGGCGATCTGCTCGCCGACCATCTTGTCGCGCTGGCTGGCGCCGGCGGTGTCGATCAGCACGATGTGCTTGTGGCGCAGTTCGTCGAGCGCGATTTCAAGGTCCGACGCATCGCGCACCGAATGCACCATCACGCCCAGCAGCTTGCCGTAGATGCGCAGCTGCTCGAACGCGCCGATACGATAACCATCCGTGGTCACCAGCGCGAGCCGCGTCGCGCCATGGCGCGCGACGCAGCGTGCGGCCAGCTTGGCGGTAGTCGTGGTCTTGCCGACGCCGGTCGGGCCGACCAGGGCGAACACGCCGCCCTGCTCGAGCAGGCGATCGTCGCTGTCGAGCACGGGCAGGTTGCGTTGCAGGATTTCGCGCAGCCAGGCATCGCCCCTGGCTTCATCCTCCATCGCCGAAGCCGGCATATGCTCGGCGAGATAGCGCGCCAGGCCGGCCGAGAAGCCGGCCGCCAGCATCGCGCGCAGCACGCGGGCGCGCGCCTCGGGCTGACGTCCGCTCCACGCGAGAGTCGCGAGTTGCGTCTCGAGCATGCCGCGCATCGAGCGCAGCTCGTCCTTGAGTTCCTCCCTGAATCCCTCGAGTGCCGGTATCGCTGCGGCGTGCGCCTGTGCGTCGTGCATGCCTTGCCGGCCTGGCATCGCTGGCAGCGAAGGCTCGCGCTGGCTGGCAGCACTGGCGAACGGACTCACCCGCGAGGCGGGGGATGGTGTCGGTTTGCCGGTTGCGAGCACGTCGACATCGTCGCCGGCCATCACCACCAGCTCGGCACCGCCATGGGCGCTGCGCGACGACAGCACCACGGCGTTTTCGCCCAGCGCCTCGCGGGCCGCGCGCAAGGCTTCGCGCGGGGTCGGTGCGTAGAATTTGAGGACATTCATCATTGGGCTCCAATCAGGCCAGTGACCCTGACCATGCGGGACTCGGGAACTTCAGCGTGCGACAGCACCGCCAGTTGCGGCAGCGCGCGGCGCAGGAAACGGGACAGCAAGGGGCGCAGCGGCGCCGGCACCAGCAGCACGGGTGTCAGCCCCGACTGCTCCTGGCGCTTCACGGATTGCTCGGCCTGCACCGACAGCGTGTCGGCCAGGCCCGGCTCGATGGCGGCGCCGCCGGCCTGCAGTGCCGTCATCAGCACGCGCTCGAGTTGCGCATCGAGGGTGATGACCGACAGCTCGGACGGCGCGGGGAACAGCTGCTGCACGATCGCGCGACCGAGCGCGCTGCGTACCAGCTCGGTCAGCTCCGCCGGATCGGTCACGCGCGCCGTGTGCTCGCACAGCGTCTCGACGATGGTGCGCATGTCGCGGATGTGCACGCCTTCGCCCAGCAGGTTCTGCAGGACTTTCTGCAAGGCCGACAGCGACATCTGCTTCGGCACCAGGTCCTCCAGCAGCTTGGGCGTTTCTCTTTCGATGTGTTCGACCAGCTGCTGCACTTCCGTTCGGCCCAGCAGCTCGGCCGCATGCTGACTGACGAGGTGATTGAGGTGGGTCGCGATCACGGTCGACGCATCGACCACGGTGTAGCCGAGCGCCTGCGCGTGCGCGCGCTGGCCCTCTTCGATCCAGACGGCGGGCAAGCCGAATGCAGGATCGGTGGTCTTTGCGCCGTCGAGCGGACCGTTGACCATGCCGGGGTCGATCGCGAGGAACTGGCTGGCATGCGCGTCACCGGCGCCGATCTCGACGCCTTTCAGGGTGATGCGATAGCCGCCGGGACGCAGCTCGAGGTTGTCGCGGATGTGGACCGGCGGCGCGAGGAAGCCGATGTCCTGCGCGAATTTGCGGCGCACGCCCTTGATGCGCTTGAGCAGCTCGCCGCCCTGCGCTGCGTCGACCAGCGGTATCAGGCGAAAACCCACTTCGAGGCCCAGCGCATCGACCGGTACCACGTCCTGCCAGCCGGCTTCTTCGCTTTCGACGGTGGCGGCAGGCACGGCCACCGGATCTTCCTTCGCTTCCTTTGCGGATTCAAGACGGCGCTGCGCCTGGCGTGCGCCGAGCGCGAGCAGCACGGCCAGCAGCAGGAATGGCAGATGCGGCATGCCGGGCACGATGCCGAAGCCACCGATGATGGCGGCCGTGATGCCCAGCACCTGCGGCTTGGCCAGCAACTGGCCGACCAGCTGGCTACCCACATCCTGTTCATTGGCCACGCGCGATACGACGACGCCGGCGGCGATCGAGATCACCAGCGACGGCACCTGTGCCACCAGGCCGTCGCCGATGGCGAGCAAGGTGTAATTTTTCAACGCGTCGGCAAAGGCCATGTCATGCTGCAGCAGGCCCACCACCAGGCCGCCGACCACGTTGACGACAGTGACGACGATGCCGGCCACGGCATCGCCGCGCACGTATTTGCTGGCGCCGTCCATCGCGCCATAGAACTCGGCCTCGCGCGCGACTTCGGTGCGGCGGGCGCGTGCATCGGCTTCGCCGATCAGGCCGGCGTTGAGGTCGGCATCGATCGCCATCTGCTTGCCCGGCATCGCATCCAATGCAAACCGCGCGCCGACTTCCGCGATGCGGCCCGCGCCCTTGGTGACGACGGTGAAGTTGATGATAGTGAGGATGACGAAGACGACGATGCCGACCGTGTAATTGCCGCCGATGAGGAAGTGGCCAAAGGCTTCGATCACCTGCCCGGCCGCGCCCGCGCCGGTATGGCCCTCGGTCAGCACCACACGGGTGGAGGCCACGTTGAGCGACAGCCGCAGCATGGTCGACATCAGCAGCACCGACGGGAAGGCCATGAAGTCCAGCGGCTTCACGGTGTACAGGCTGGTCATCAGGATGATGATGGACAGCGCGATGTTGAACGAGAACAGCAGGTCGAGCGCGAAGGCCGGCAGCGGCAGCACCATCATCGCCAGCATCAGGATGATGAGCGCCGGCGCGGCCAGCGCCTGCGTGCCGCCGACCTTCATCCATGCGGGAAGCGCGAAGCCGTTCATGCGGCGTCTCCTGCCTGAATCCGTGTTTCAACGCCGGCGCTGCGCAGGTGCGGCGGAATGTCCATGTCATCCGGCACCTCGAGCGACGTCGGCCGGTCGGCGCGATAGCCTGCGCGCAACTGGAACACCCAGGCCAGCACTTGCGCGACGGCGGTATAGAGCTTTTCGGGGATGGCCTCGCCCGGCTCGACGTGGCGATACAGCGCGCGCGCCAGCGGTGGCGCTTCGAGCAGGGGCACGTTGTTGGCCGCTGCAATTTCGCGAATCTTCGCGGCCAGCTCGTCGACGCCCTTCGCGACCACCACCGGCGCGGCATCGCGCGACTCGCTGTACCTGAGCGCCACCGCGAAGTGCGTCGGGTTGGTGACGACAACGTCGGCCTTCGGCACCTCGGCCATCATCCGGCGCCGCGCCATCTCGCGCTGCTGCGCGCGGATGCGCCCCTTGATCTCGGGGTTGCCCTCCTGTTCCTTGTGCTCCTGCCGCGCTTGCTCGCGCGTCATCATCAGTTTCTTTGCGTACTGCCAGCGCTGCCAGGGCACGTCGATCGCAGCGATCAATGCCAGCACGCCAGCCATCGCCGCAAAGGCGACGAACATCACACGACCGAGCTGGCTGTCGCCGCTGCCGGCCGGCACCACCGCCATGCCGACCAGCGCATCGGTCTGCTTCATCACGGCCAGCGTGCCGACCACGCCCAGCAGCACCGCCTTGGCGACCGCCTTGCCCAGCTCGCCCAGCGAGTGCAGCGAGAACATGCGCGTGATGCCGGCGACCGGATCAAGGCGGTCGAAACGCGGCAGGAAGGATTTGACGGAGAACAGCCAGCCGCCGACCAGCAGCGGCGCAGCGATCACGACGGCCAGCAGGATCGCCGCGAACGGCAGCAATGCCCACAACGCGCGACCCACCAGGTGGGCGCCATGTTCGAGCAGCAGGTAAGGTTCAAACGCCAGCTCGCGTGGAAAGGCCAGTCCCTCGCGCAGCATGCCGGACAATTCGCCCTGCAGGCGGCTGCCCATCATCCACAGCAGCAGGCCGCCGGCCAGCAGCGACGCGCATGCAGCCAGCTCGCGCGAACGCGGTATGTCGCCTTCTTCGCGTGCCTGCTCCAGCCGTCGCTGGCTGGCGGGTTCGGTCTTTTCGAGGTCGCTGTCTTCGGCGGCCATGCATTGCTCCATCGGCCCGGGTGGGGGATGGAGCAATTATTCGATGGCAAGCGGCATTGTCATGCCGTGAACAACGGGGGGATTACGGGGCTGCTTGGCGGGCATCGCGCCGGTGCTTCCTCAGAAGCCCAGGCTTTCCAGAAGATCATCGACCTGCTCCTGGTCGGCCACCACGTCAGGCTTGCCGGCCGGGTTCACCTGCGGCCCGTTCAGCAAGCCGTTGCCGGCGTCACGCGTGACCTCCTGCGGCGAGAAATCGATCAGCAATTGCACCAGCTGCGACTCGAGGCTATGGCCGAGCTCGGTGACTTTCTTTATCACTTGCCCGGTCAGGTCCTGGAAGTCCTGCGCCATCATGATGTCCAACAAGTGGCGGCGCGTGTCGGCGGCGGCGACGCGTGTCCGCTCAAGGTAGTCCAGCGTCCGGCACTGCAGGTCGCAGGCCGACGGCAAACCGCGCTCGTCCAGCAAGGCCCGCCATTCGGCGATCAGCGCATCGGCGCCCTGCTCCACCCCTTCCTGCAAAGGCGATGCGGCATCGGTCGCGTTCAACACGCGCTGCGCGGCCTGTTCGGTCATCTTGGCGACGTATAGCAGCCGATCACGCGCACCCGGTATGTCGTCGCACGCGACGCGCTGCAGCACCTTGTCCAGCCCCAGTTCGCGCAAGCTTTCGTGCAGGCTGCGGGTCAGCTGGCCGACGCGCACCAGCAATTCATCATGCCGGTTCAGGTCCGCAGGTCCGGCATCCATCGTCGCGGCTTCCATCATCGCGGCGCCCATGGTCAGGCCCCTGCCTTTTCGAGCTTCTCGAAGATCTTCGACAGCTTTTCATCCAGCGTCGCCGCAGTGAACGGCTTGACCACATAGCCGCTGGCTCCGGCCTGGGCGGCGGCGATGATGTTTTCCTTCTTGGCTTCGGCGGTGACCATCAGCACCGGCATCTTGCCAATGGCGGCATCGGCGCGGATGTTCTTCAGCATCTCCAGCCCGTCCATATTGGGCATGTTCCAATCGGAGATCACGAAGTCGAAAGTCTCGTTCTTGAGCTTGGACAGCGCCATCGCACCATCTTCGGCCTCATCAACATTCGCATAACCGAGTTCCTTCAGCAGATTGCGCACGATGCGGCGCATGGTGGAGAAATCGTCGACGACGAGGAATTTGGTCTTGGGGTCAGCCATGGGGCGCTCCGTAAAAGATGAGGTTGGCCGTCAATTCGTTTACGGCAGCCGGGTCGGGATCTTGAATACCGGGATTGAAATCAGACGCGCAGCGCGCGTCCGCCATCGCGCGCAAGCTGCTCCATCACCAGCCGCGGCAGCTGTACCAGCGGCGCCACGTCGTGCACCGCGCCGACCGCGATCGCTTCGCGCGGCATGCCGAACACGACGCAGGTCGATTCGTCCTGCGCGAAATTGACCGCGCCGGCCTCGCGCATTTTCAGCATGCCGGCGGCACCGTCCTTGCCCATGCCGGTGAGGATCACGCCCAGCGCATTGCGGCCTGCATGGTTTGCCGCTGATTCAAACAGGACGTCGACCGAAGGCCGGTGCCGGTTGACCGGCGGCCCCTGGTCGAGGTGGGTCACGTAGTTCGCGCCGCTGCGCGCGAGCAGCAAATGCGAATGGCCGGGTGCCAGGTAGGCATGGCCGGGCAGCACGCGGTCGCCATGCTCGGCTTCCTTGACCGAGATACGGCACAGGCTGTCGAGCCGCTGCGCGAAGGAGCGCGTGAAGCCTTCGGGCATGTGCTGCACGATCAGGATGCCCGGGCAATCGGATGGCATTTGCTGCAGGAATCCGCGGATGGCCTCGGTACCGCCGGTGGAGGCGCCGATGATGATCAGTTTTTCGCTGGACCCGAAAGGCGTGCGCAGTGCCGGCAGCGATCGTGCCGCCTCGGCGCCGTCCGCGCCGGCGGCGGGCGACGCCCCTTCGGCCGCCCTCGTCCGTGGCCGCACTCGCGCGCGTGAAGCGATGCGGATCTTGTCAGTGATCAGTTCCGCATAGTCGCGCATGCCGCTCTGGATGGAGAGCTTCGGCTTGGCCACGAAATCCACCGCACCCAGTTCGAGCGCGCGCAACGTGGTTTCCGACCCGCGTTCCGTTAGCGACGACACCATCACGACCGGCATCGGCCGCAGGCGCATCAGCCGCTCGAGGAAGTCGAGGCCATCCATTTTCGGCATCTCGACGTCCAGCGTCAGCACATCGGGATTGGTCTGCCGGATCATCTCGCGCGCGACCAGCGGATCGGGCGCAACGCCGACGACTTCCATATCAGGCTGGTCGCTGACGATCTCCCGCAGCACGCTGCGGATCAGCGCGGAATCGTCGACGATCAGGACCTTGGTCTTGTTGAGGGACATGGGGTGTCAGTGACAGCAAAAATGCAGGGGCAGGCAATGGCCAACGGCTGATACTTGCGATCAGAATTCTTCCCATTCGTCCGCGCCGCCCCCCGCCGCGACTTTTTTGGGCGCAGGGGCGGCAGCACGCACGGCCGGTGCCGGCGCCGCAGCCTTCCTGCGCTGGGGCAGCGCAATCACGGTCGATGTCGCTTTTTTCTTTGCAGCGCCGGCAGTGGCGCTTTTTTGCGCCGTGCCGCTGCCCATGCCAGACACACGGAATACGCTGACGGCCTCCGACAGGCTGCCCGCCTGTTCCTGCAGGCTGTCAGCGGCAGCCGCAGCCTGTTCGACCAGCGCGGCATTCTGCTGCGTGACCTGGTCCATCTGCGTGATGGCCTGGTTGACCTGCTCGATGCCGGCGCTCTGCTCCTGGCTGGCGGCCGAGATCTCGGCGATGATGTCGGTCACCCGGCGCACGCTGGACACCACCTCATCCATCGTGCTGCCGGCCTGTGCGACCAGCTTGCTGCCGGACTCGACCTTGTCGACGGAATCGCCGATCAGGGACTTGATTTCCTTGGCGGCGGCGGCCGAACGCTGCGCCAGGCTGCGCACCTCGGTTGCCACCACCGCAAAGCCGCGGCCCTGCTCGCCGGCACGCGCCGCTTCCACGGCAGCGTTCAGCGCCAGGATGTTGGTCTGGAATGCAATCCCGTCGATGACACCGATGATGTCGACGATCTTGCGTGCCGACTCGTTGATCTGCTCCATCGTCTGCACGACTTCAGACACCACGGTGCCACCACGCTGCGCGACTTCCGACGCATTGATAGCCAGCTGGTTGGCCTGTCCGGCATTCTCCGCATTCTGGCGCACGGTCGAGGTCAGCTCTTCCATCGACGATGCGGTTTCTTCCAGCGACGACGCCTGCTGCTCGGTGCGCGACGACAGGTCCAGGTTGCCAGCGGCGATCTGGCCCGAGGCCGTGGCGATCGTGTCCGTGCCGCTGCGCACATTGCGCACGATGTCGGCCAGCTTTTCGCGCATGTTCTTCATTGCGTACAGCAGACTTTGCTTGTCGCCGGCCTGAACGTCGATCTGCACGTCGAGGTCGCCGCTGGCGATGCGCGACGCCACCTCGACCGCGGTCGCCGGCTCCCCGCCAAGCTGGTGGGTCAGGCCGCGGGTAATGAACATGGCCGTGACCACACCGGCCAGCACGGCAATGATGCCGAGCATGATCATCAGTCGCTGCGCGCCTTCATACGACGCACGCGCACTGGCGCTGGCCTCGGCCGACAGCTTGTCTTCCAGCGCAGCCAGATCGCCCAGCTCGCCCATCAGCTTGCGCTGGATCGGGCGCACCTCGTCGATCAGCGCCTTGGTCGCCTCGACCGCCTTGTTCTGCAGGCCCAGCTCGATCGAACGATTCAAGGGCTCCAGCAAGGCGGCATGGTGTTCATGAACCCGCTTGAGAATCGCGCGCTCGTTCTCGGTGGTGCTGGGATGTTCGAACAGGTGGATCAGCTTTTCGTCAGCGGCGGCATATTTTTTCTCGCCATCCTTGATGCGGTCGACCTCAGGCTGCATTTCATGCATTTGGGTCAGCAGCACCACGTTACGCACGGCGATCATGCGATCGAACACGCTGGCGCGCATGGCCATGATCTGGGCCACTTGCGCATTGTTGACCGTGGCAATCTGGTCGATATTGGCCTGCATGCCTGCCATGCGGTTCAAGCCGAGCAGCAGCAAGGCGACCAGGAAGACGAGGAGCAGCGCAAAGCCGGAAAACAGCCGGGTGCCGACTTTAAGATGGGATAAGTTCATGGTTGCTCCGGAAGGTGGCGCAAAAATTCAGGGGCGTGATGGTCGTTCTGCCGCAGCGCCCGTTGCGGGGCAGTGCGGCGACGGGCGTTTCAGGCGGTCAGCCTGTCGATCAGGCCCATTTCGGACGACGACATCAGGCGGTCGATATCGACCAGGATCAGCATGCGCTCGTCGAGCGTGCCGAGGCCGATCAGGTAATCGGTGTTAAAGGCCGTGCCCAGCTCGGGTGCCGGACGGATCTGCGACGGCGCCAGCGTGGTGACATCGGACACGCTGTCGACCACCATGCCGACCACGCGGCCGCCGATGTTGAGAATGATGACCACCGTGAACTGGTCGTAGCTCGGCTCACCCAGCCGAAACTTGATGCGCATGTCGACGATGGGCACGATGATGCCGCGCAAGTTGACCACGCCCTTGAGGAAGTCGGGTGAGTTGGCGATGCGGGTCACGGCTTCATAGCCGCGGATTTCCTGCACCTTCAGGATGTCGATGCCGTATTCCTCGCTCCCCAGCTTGAAAGCGAGAAACTCGCGTGCGGCGGGATCAATGGCCGACACGCTGTCGGGTGCTTCCAGAAGTTCAATGGACATGTTGGAATCCTGTCGATGTTTAAGCAGTCACGCGGGTGTCGTGTACCTGAAGCCTTAACGGCAGCTTAGCGATAGGCGTTCAGGAGGAATATGTCGAGCAGAGCCGGAATTGCGGGGTTGTTCCGGCGCCGGCGACCCGAGGATAGCGTCGCCGGCCTCGGCCTCATCAGCTCAGCGCGGAAGGTGCGCGACTCGCGCGCAGCAGCGCGCTGACATCGAGGATCAGCGCGACGCTGCCATCGCCCAGAATGGTGGCGCCGGAGATGCCGGCCACTCGGCGATAGTTGGCCTCGAGGTTCTTGACCACTACTTGCTGCTGGCCGACCAGTTCATCGATCAGCAAGGCCGCCTTGTTGCCTTCGGCTTCCAGGATCACGGCGATGCCTTTCGCGGCATCCAGCTGGCCGCTGGTCGAGAACACCTGTCGCAAGGACACCAGCGGCAGGTACTCTCCGCGTACGCGTATTACCTGCCCTTGTCCGGCGATGTCGCTGATGTCTTGCGGGCGTGGTTGCAGTGATTCGAGCACATAGTTCAGCGGCAGAATGTAGATTTCGTCGCCACTGCGCACCGACATGCCATCAAGGATAGCCAGCGTCAGTGGCAAGGCGATCGACACCGTGGTGCCGACGCCGGCCACGGACCGAATGTCGACCTGGCCGCCGAGGGCCGTGATGTTGCGCTTGACGACATCCATGCCCACGCCGCGACCGGAGACATCGGTGACGGTTTCGGCAGTCGAAAAGCCGGGCGCGAAAATCAGTTGCCAGACTTCGCCGTCGCTCATGTTGTCGGAGACCGGCAAGCCTTGCTGGCGCGCCTTCGCCAGAATGCGCTCACGCTTCAGGCCGCCGCCATCATCCGAGACTTCGATCACCACATGACCGCCACGGTGCATGGCCGACAGTGTCAGACGGCCGGTCGCATCCTTGCCGGACGACTGCCGCACCGCCGGCAATTCGATGCCATGATCGACGCTATTGCGCACGAGGTGGGTGAGCGGATCGATGATGCGTTCGATCAGGCCCTTGTCCAGCTCGGTCGCCGCGCCCTGCGTGACGAAATCGACTTTCTTGCCCAGCTTGGCAGCAAGGTCGCGCACCATGCGCGGGAAGCGCGAGAACACATAGTCCATCGGCATCATGCGGATCGACATCACGGCTTCCTGCAGGTGGCGGGTGTTGCGGGTCAGTTGCGACACGCCATTGAGCAGCTTTTCATGCAGCATCGGGTCCAGCGCGTGCGTGCGTTGCTCGATCATGGCCTGCGTGATGACGAGTTCACCGACGAGGTTGATCAACTGGTCGACCTTATCGACGGACACGCGGATCGATGACGACTCGACGCCCGCGTTCGACGCAGGGCCGGCCGTTGAACCCGTCGCTGCCTTGTCGGCGCCGCCTTTGGCGGCTTCGGCACGCACCGGCGCCGTCACCGGAAGGTGGAAAATTTCGTAAGGCGGCTGGCACTCTTCGGTCACCGACAGCTTGGCCGGGTCAACGATGAAGGCGCACAGCGCAGTGATGTCATCCCTGGATTCGCAGGTTTCGAGCAGGAACACCTTGCGGCCATCGTCGTCGACGACGGTCACCTTGCCCAGCAGTCCCAGCTCATCGGCCAGCGCAACGGCGTCCTTGTCGCTGGTTTCGGGCAAGGAGATGCGCACGGTACGCAGCGCCGGCATCGACGTTCCGGCCGGAACGGCAGTCGCCGCCGCATTCGACGCCGGCGAGTTTGCTGACGGCTGCGCCAGTGCGTTGAGTCGTGCCAGCAGGGCGTCGACCTCCGGTTGCTCGACTTCGGCGCCATCGCGATGTCCGCGCAGCAGCATTTGCAGCACGTCCTTGGCCTGCAGGAAGCAATCGACCTGTTCGGCCGTCAGCGCCATCTCGCCTTTGCGCAAGCGGTCCAGCAGCGATTCGAGCACATGGGTGACGCCGGTCATGTCGGCCAGGCCGAAGGTGGCGGCACCACCCTTGATCGAATGCGCGACGCGGAAGATGGCGTCGATGTCGGCCATGTCGAACGCGGCCGGATCCAGCCTCAGCAACAGGCGCTCTTTTTCGGCCAGCAGTTCCTCGGCCTCGTCGAAGAAAACCTGGAAAAATTGACTGATCTCGACGCTCATGCCGGCACTCCCGGCCCGATGCACTTGCCGACCACTTCCAGCAGGCGCTTCGGATCAAAGGGTTTGACCAGCCAGCCATTGGCGCCGGCCTCGCGGCCCTTGTTCTTCATCTCCGGGCTTGATTCAGTGGTCAGCATCAGGATCGGCACCTGATGGTAGGCCGGCAGTGCGCGCAGGCTTCGGATCAAGGTCAGCCCATCCATGTTCGGCATGTTCTGGTCGGTCAGCACCAGGTCGAACTGCGTCGCCTGCGCCTTGGCGAGGCCATCGACGCCGTCGATCGCATCGATGACCTGGTAGCCGCCGGTGCGCAGCGAGAAGGTCAGCATCTGCCGCAGCGAACCCGAGTCATCCACTGCCAGGATTTTCTTGCCCATGTCTATCTCCGAGGTACCACTTAACGTTGTTCAGAACAATTCGATGCTGCCGCTTTCCATGTGCTGCTGTGGAACGCTGCGATTGACGGCATAATCGACGGCACAATCGACGGCACAATCGGCGCGCAATGCATCGCCACCGGTCTTGTCGTTATCCGGCTGCTTGCCAGCGCCGCCATTGCCGCAGCTGCCGCCGAGATGGCGGCGCGCGCTGGCGATCAACTGGCTGGCGATGTCTTCGAATTGCAGCGCCGTGAGCGCCGCATCGAGATGGTCGCCAGCGAGCTTCGCCAGCGCTGCGCACTCCGGGTTGGCGTGGTCGGCCAGGGCCTGCTGTCGTGCCAGCGCCTCATGCGCGCCGACGAAGCTGACCGACAGCTTGGCGATGGCTTCTTTCAGCAGCAAGTCCAGCTGTGCCAGGTCGTCTTTCAGCGCATCCCGGGCCGGCGAGCCATGTCGTGGATGTTTCATCGTGCCGCTCCCTTTGCTGCGACCGGCGACGACACTGCGGCCACCGGGGTCGGCGCCGCCGCCGTGCCCGGTGCCGCGGGTGCTTTCGCCGACTTGTCCGAGGCCAGACCGGTGCCCAGCTCGGTACTCTCTCGGATAGCCAGCGAAGCCTGCTCGCCCGTGATCGCCTGTTCGGCGCGCTTGTTCATGACGACGATGCTGATGCGCCGGTTGATCGGGTCGCGTGCATCGTCCTTGTTCATCGGCACGGCCGATGCCAGGCCGACCACACGCAACACCTTCGCGTCCTGCATGCCGCCCTGCACCAGTTCTCTGCGCGACGCATTGGCGCGGTCGGCCGACAATTCCCAGTTGCCGTAACCACGCTCGCCGTTGGCGAACACCACGTTGTCGGTATGACCGGACAGGCCGATGCGGTTGGGCACGTCGTTCAGCGTGCGGCCGATCTCGCGCAGGATGTCGCGCGTATACGGCTGCAACTGCGAGCTGGCGGTCGCGAACATGGGCCGGTTCTGTTCATCCACGATCTGGATGCGCAAGCCTTCGCTGGTGATGTCGAGCAGGATCTGTTTCTTGAATTGCCTGAGCACGGGGTTGGCGTCGATGGCGGCCTCGATCCTCGCCTTCAGCGATTCCAGCTGTGCCTTCTCGCGCCTTTCGAGTTCTGTCTGTGCGGCCTTGATGTCGGGCACCTTGCGAACTTCGCCGTCCTTCTTCGTCACATCCTTGCCGCCGCCCTTGATCACGCTGCTGCGCTCGGCGATCGACGGCCCGCCCTTCATCGCCACGTTCAGCGGCGTCTTGAAATATTCGGCAATGCCTTCGAGCTTGGCTTTTGACGTCGAGCTGATGAGCCACATCAGCAGGAAAAAGGCCATCATCGCTGTCACGAAGTCCGCGTACGCAATCTTCCACGCGCCGCCATGATGCCCACCGCCCGCCTTCTTGACGCGCTTGATGACGATGGTGGACTTGTCGGCAGCAGCCATGTCAACGTGCCTTGGCGTTCCTCAGGTGTTCTTCGAGCTCGGCGAACCCGGGACGCTCGCTCGAGTACAACACCTTGCGGCCGAATTCGACCGACAGCGCCGGAGCGCAACCATGAAAACTGGCCAGCAGTGCAGCCTTGATGCACTGGAGCATTTTGGTCGCTTCATGGGCTTTTTGCTCCAGCAGTGACGACAGCGGGCCGATGAAGCCGTAGGCCAGCAAAATGCCGAGGAAAGTGCCGACCAGCGCGCGCGCAATCAGGATACCCAGTTCCTCGGGCGGGATGCCGATCGATTCCATCGTATGCACGACGCCCATCACGGCCGCGACGATGCCGAATGCCGGCATCGCATCGCCGAGCTTGGCGATGCAGTGTGCGGGCACTTCGGCCTCGTGATGGTGGGTGTCGATCTCGTTGTCCATCAAATTCTCGATCTGGAACACGTCGATATTCCCGGAGACCATGAGGCGCAGGTAATCACAGATGAAGTCGATCGCATGGTGGTCGGCCTGGATGTCGGGGTAATTCGCAAACAGCGCGCTCTCATACGGGTTTTCGATGTCGCGCTCGATGGCCATCATGCCCTCCTTGCGGACTTTGCCGAGCAGCTCGGAGAGCAGCGCCAGGAGTTCAAGATAGCGCGCCTGCGTGTACGCCGATCCCTTGAACAGCGAGGGAATTGCCTTGCATGTGGCCTTGATGGCCTTGCCGTTGTTGCCCACGAAGAAAGCGCCGGCTGCGGCGCCGCCGATCATCAGCAGTTCGATAGGCTGGAACAAGGCGGCCAGGTGGCCGCCTGCCATCGCAAAGCCCCCGAAAACCGATCCGATGACGATGAGATAACCAATGATGACCAGCACGATATGCTCCCGATTCCGTTTGAGTGGAAAGACCTGAACCGGTTACGGCGTGTGGTGCGCGAACTTTTAGCGCCGCGTGTCCCCGATTGCACGGCGCGGACGGGGGCACGAATGACGGGAAAGCATGGTGCCGGACAAAAAAAAGCGACAAGGCCGGCTTTCGCCTGTGCCCTGCCGCTCGCTTGCTGCAGCCGTAAAGTAAATTCGTGTATTCGGTTGTGCGGGCGCGCTTACGCCGGCAATGCTTCTTCGTGGGGTTCGACTTTCTTCTTCTTGCCGGCACGCGAAGGCGGATGGCAGAGGCCGCAGCGATAGCCGCTATGCAGCTCGAAGGTATGGTTGACAAAGTGGCCGTGGCATTCGCGGCACTCGACCAGGGTCAGCATCTTGCTGTCGATGAAGCGAATCAGCGTCCATGCGCGGGTCAGCGACAACAGCGGTTCGTCGCCTTGGGCCGGCGGCATCTGCTCGAGGTACAGGCGGTAGGCCTTGATCACCGCCTCGATGCCGGTCACCTTTGCATGGCGCACCAGGTGACGGTAGACGTTCATGAAGATGGACGCGTGGATGTTCGGCTGCCAGGTGATAAACCAGTCGGTCGAGAACGGCAGCATGCCCTTCGGCGGCGAAACGCCGCGCAGCTCCTTGTAGAGCTTCAGAAGTCGTTCGCGCGAGAGCGTCGTTTCAGTCTCGAGCAATTGCAGGCGCGCGCCCAGCTCGATCAGTTCAATGGCCAGACTGATCTGGCGACCTTCGGATACTACGCTCTTGTTACCCATGACTCGCTCCTGCGCTCGGTTTCAAAAAGACGACCGCTGCCTTTTATTTTTGAACTTGCCTTTGTCCGCCCGCTGTCTTTTGTGCAGCGAGTCTGCAGGTCATGCTTAAGCGATCTCTTCGACCGGTTGCGCTGCCATCAGAATCGTGGCGTGGGCTTGCGACAGCGAACGTTCCTTCGAGTGACTGGTCAGCATGCCCAGCACGGCACTGTCGTCAAAGCGGAAGCGGGCGAGCATCATGTTGCTGGAGGCGAGTTTGACAACCTGGGCCGGCGACAGATGCTCGATCAGGTCGGCCAGTTCGGCACTGATGCCGAGGCGGAAGATGGCCGTCGCGCGATCGGTGCGGACCAGCTGCTGGGCCAGCATCAGGTAGTTGAGGTTGGCGTCGCGGATGTCTGCCAGCATATCGTTCATTTTCATGATCTTCTCCTTGTGGGGGAATTACCGGACAGGCCTCGCCGGATGGAAAGGATTTTCCTGCGAAGCCCGCGCCGGAAAAATCGGCGGGAAACGGTATTTTTCGTGAGCGCCACGCTGTCGCGCTTGTCGGTGTTTGTCCTACAAGCGCGGCGAGAAGCGGAGCCTGCTCGGGTTTACGGCAGGGGAAGTGATCGATTTAGGGAAGGAGGCAAAAAAACTTTGCGATGGCGTGACAGCCCGTCATGACGAGGCGTCAACACTTGCCGCCACGGGCCGATGCGCCGCGCCGGGCGCATCGCGGAACTGTCAGAGTTCGTAGCTGTCCCGTTCGCCGGCCAGCACTTGTTCGACCAGTTTGCGAGACAGGTTGGGTGCCATCAGCTCGATGAAAGTGAATACAAAGCTGCGCAAGTAGGCGCCTTCCTTCAGCGCCACGCGCGACAGGTTCATGCCAAACAACTGCCCGGCCGGGATCGCCTTCAGGCCGGTGTCGCGGTTGGCATTGAAGGCCAGCCCGGCAATGATGCCCACGCCCATGCCCAGCTCGACATAGGTCTTGATGACATCGGCGTCGATCGCTTCGAGCACCACGTCGGGCTTCAATCCCCTGCGCTGGAACGCAAGGTCGATCTTGTTGCGACCCGCGAAGGCGGCGTCATAGGTGATGAGCGGGAAGGTCGCCAGCTCTTCCAGCGTCAACGATTTGGACTGCGTCAGCGGATGCGACGGCGGCACCACCACCATGTGCTCCCACTGGAAGCACGGCAGGGAGACCAGACCATCGATGTCGGCGATGGCTTCGGTCGCGATCGCGATATCGGCCTGATCGTTCAGCACCATCTCGGCCACCTGCTTCGGGTTGCCTTGCAACAGCGACAGCCGCACCTTCGGGAATTTCTGCGAAAACGCCTGCACCACGGCCGGCAGCGAGTAGCGTGCCTGCGTGTGGGTGGTGGCAATGGTGAAGCTGCCGGCGTCCTGCGACGCGAACTCCTTGCCGATGCGCTTGAGGCCCTCGATCTCCTGCAGGATGGATTCGACCGACTTCAGCACCTGCTTGCCGGGCTCGGTCAGCCCGCGAATGCGCTTGCCGTGGCGGGTGAAAATGTCGATACCAAGCTCTTCTTCGAGCTCGATGATGGCCTTGGAGACGCCCGGTTGCGACGTGAACAGCGCCTTGGCGGCCTCGGTCAGGTTGAAGTTCTGGCGAACGGCTTCCCGCACGAAACGGAATTGATGAAGGTTCATGACCGGCAATTTCCCCGATTTTCCCGGGTCTGACGTGCAGCGCGGCCGCCCGTTTTCCCCGGCTGGCATCGCCGTTTTGGGCCCGAATCCTTGCCTATCATGAAACGACCCGGCGATGCCTGACTGACAACTCCGCTTATATATCTGAAAAGCATATAAGCAAATAAGAGTTCTGTTGTTTGGAATAAGGGGGAAGTTTATTACTATCCGCCGTTCTTCGCGCGAGGTTTTATGACTTTGACTTATGTAGCATCTGGTTTTGCCGTCGGCATGCTGGTGGGCCTGACGGGCGTCGGCGGCGGTTCGCTGATGACCCCCCTGCTGACCCTGCTGTTCGGCATCAATCCCTCCGTCGCGGTCGGCACCGACCTCGCGTTCGCCTCGATCACCAAAAGCGCCGGTACCCTGACCCACCGCCTGCGCAACACCGTCCATTGGGACATCGTCAAGCGCCTGTGCATGGGTGCGCTGCCGGCGGCGCTGGTCGCCACCCTCGCGCTGAAATACTACGGCGCGCTCGACAAGCAGATCGGCCAGATCATCCGTTACACCATTGCCTTCTCGGTGATGCTGACGGTCATCGCGATCATCTTCCGTGGCCGCATGCAAGCGTGGATGCAGGCACACCCGAGCCGCCAGTTCCACGGCCGCAAGCAAGTGATCGCCACCATCGTCGCCGGCGCTGCAATCGGCGTGCTGGTGACGGTGTCCTCGATTGGCGCAGGCGCCGTCGGTGCCACCATCCTCGTGCTGCTTTACCCGAAACTGTCGCCGGCCGAGATCGCCGGCACCGACATCGCCTACGCCGTGCCGCTGACGGCCATCGCTGCCTTCGGCCACTGGTGGCTGGGCTCGATCAACTGGGAACTGCTCAGCATGCTGCTGCTCGGCTCCCTGCCCGGCATCACGCTCGGCTCGTTCGCCGCGCGTGCCGTGCCTGAAAAATTCCTGCGCGGGCTGCTCGCCACCACGCTGACCGGCGTCGCGGCCAAGCTCGTGCTGTAAGAGATTCATAAAGGAAGACCATGTATCGCTACGACCAATACGACCACCAGATCGTCAAGGAACGCGTCGCGCAATTCAAGGGCCAGGTGGAACGCCGCCTGTCCGGCGAACTGACCGAAGATGAATTCCGCCCGCTGCGCCTGCAAAATGGCCTGTACATGCAGCGCCACGCGTACATGCTGCGCGTGGCCGTGCCGTATGGCCTGCTGTCAGCCAAGCAGATGCGCATGTTCGCGCACATCGCGCGCAAATATGACCGCGGCTATGGCCACTTCTCGACGCGCCAGAACATTCAGTACAACTGGATCGAACTCGAGCAGACCCCGGCCATCCTCGCCGACCTCGCGTCGGTCGAGATGCATGCCATCCAGACCTCGGGCAACTGCATCCGCAACACCACCACCGACCAGTTCGCCGGCGTCGCCGCTGATGAGCTTCAGGACCCGCGCCCTTTCATCGAGATCCTGCGCCAGTGGAGCACCTTCCATCCCGAATTCGCGTGGCTGCCGCGCAAGTTCAAGATCGCGGTCAACGGCGCTGCCGAAGACCGTGCGGCCGTACAAGTGCATGACATCGGCCTCAATCTCGTGAAGAACGAAGCCGGCGACGTCGGCTTCCAGGTGCTGGTCGGCGGCGGCCTCGGCCGTACCCCGATCATCGGCAGCGTGATTCGCGAGTTCTTGCCGTGGCAGCACCTGCTGTCGTACACCGAAGCGATCATGCGCGTGTACAACCAGTACGGCCGTCGCGACAACAAATACAAGGCGCGCATCAAGATCCTGGTCAAGGCGCTGGGCGTCGAAGAGTTCAGCCGTCAGGTCGAGGCCGAGTGGGCCGACCTGAAGGACAGCCCGAGCACGCTGACCGCCGAAGAAGTGGCGCGCGTCGCGTCCTACTTCACGCCGCCGGCCTATGAG
>JACCDT010013297.1_pt1 | contig 22488 bp, 15 predicted proteins | sample 7446291 | NCBI WGS metagenome assembly JACCDT01 (sample SAMN15323446, study PRJNA562643) | freshwater metagenome | isolation source: river surface water | place: USA:Blue River Watershed | collected 2017-08-17 | reverse complement strand
CCCAACCTTTACTAAAGCATCTTGGTGTAATTCAGCAGATAGTAATAATGGTAAGACTATGTTCGACATTTATAGTAATATTGGTAGCCATCCGTATATTATTGAAGATGGAACCTCTAAATGCCAAATTCACCTTAATCACCAAGATGAAGTAGAAGCTAATGATGAAAAAAATCAACCAATAGACCTTCATGTAGCAGGTGAATATCTTTCTAAAATAACTTACCCTAATAAGATACAATCAGATGAAGACTATCGTAATGCGATAAAGTCAAATCTACTATACACTCATAATCAGATAGACCATAGTTATGAAACAACTGGTTCAAATGATGATTCACTCATATATCATCATTTTAAACGATTTGGTAAGTTATTGAGTACTGAGGCTCACCCTACCCGCAAAATACAAGAAATAATAGCTACAGGCAATAAAAGCCCCGGTGTTATTAGCTTAGGGAAAAGTCAATCGCCATTATTAGAAAGTCATTTAAAAAATAATCCAAATGATAAACTAATTAACCATATGATAAAACAACATATCATAGTGGATAATAAAATACCATTTTCAAATGATGCCGCTAAAATGTTAATGGATAGATTTAAAAGTGATAAGGTTACTACTAATCTTTTATTCAATCAACATTCATCTGATAACGAAGAACTAATGCAACACGTATTCAAAAATAATATAATTTCAAAAGACTTCATTAAAGGGTTATTCAAGACTAATTCTATTCATAGAATTCCAGCTATTCTAAAAGAAAATGCAACAAAATATGGAGATTATAAAGACGCCATATACGAAGCACTTAAAAGTACATCTAATGCATTTGATGAGTTACATAATCACTTGGATACATTTTCACATTCAAAAGAAGGTGCGGATTATTTTATTCATAGGTATATGAATGATAATGATGTTAATGGCACTAAAGAAGAAAAATATAAGAAACTTTATGACTTAGCTACTTCATATAAATTAAAAACTCATAATAAATTCAATCTAACTAATGCTATGTTAGATAATTATCCTAATAATATTGATCATAGTAAATTCACACACCTAGCTGAGTTAACTTCTGCGGTTGATAATAGAAAAATTGATACTAGTTCATATAATAAAAATAGCACTAATAGATTAACTAGTCGATACATAGATATAATAAAACACGATAAGAATGCAGTAGACTCTATTCTTACAAGACATGTAGGAAATATAGGACTACATGAAGATGAGATAAACAAACTATTTGACGCTAATCATTACACTAATGAAGAAATACCAACAAAGTTTCAGTACTACAAATCAAATAAAATATTAGACCACGTTGCCAATACAAACATATTAAAGCTACATCATCTTTTAGCACATAATACTGACCCAAATACAGAATCATATATTCATAAAATGTTAGATAAAGTTATTCCAACCTATACTCCAAATAACTATGATCATCTAGCTACTATTAACCATGCAATTGAATATGGATTAGAAACTGAAAGCATACACCACGGCACTATATTATCAAGGTTATTACACCCTAGCAACTCACATTCTTTGTTACAACAAGTAATACCGGAAGTTGATCGTTATCACTATCACGAAGCCTATTCTAATCTAAGTAATAGCGATAAGGCGCATTTAATTGATAGATATTCCCATGAGTAAATAATTAAAATATATTTTGAGGATTCGTAAATGGATAATTCATATAAGGATTATGTTGTAGTAAAGAATAAATTAGTGCGTAATAATATTGTTAGAGAGGTGGATAGTTTTCACCAAACAAAAGAAGACGCAGCTAAACACGCTCATAAGAAGAATATAGAAGACCAAGTAGATACTTACAACGTGCATCTTACTAAAAATGCTATTCATGATAGCAGTATTCATGGATGGCCTACTATGACGGTAGTGAAACATAGGTATTCAAAAGTTGATTTGAATAAAAGCGATGAAAGCTTTGAAATAAACTACGAAGGGAACTCTACACCAGAAAGTGAATCTAATAAATTTGAAGATTATCTTAGGGATAAGTACCCAAGGAGTGACGTAGTTAGACACTCTGATACCCGCTTCACAATAATTTCGCCTAATGGAAAGAAAATTGCTAATATTGAAACTACACATGGAAAACATATCGTAGAAGTACAAAGTGGAAAATATGATATCAAACATACACTTTCAAGAAGCGATTATAACCCAGATAATCAATGAATAAATAAACAAAATTAATAGAGGAATTAATAATGGCAAACGCACTTTATGCAGCAGGCAAAAGAGCTTTAATGAATAAGCAAATTGACTTGGTAAATGATACAATTAACATAGCATTAGTTAATACTACCTATACTTATAACGTAGGAGATAGTAGCTACACTACAAGCATTTCTACCCCCGGTTATACTGTAGGCACTCCAGTAGCACTTTCAGGTAAAGTTGTGAGTGACTTCGGCACTCCTAACTCATCCCCAGCAAATGCGGTATTTGACGCAGATGATCCTACGTTTACTGCGGTAGCTTCCGGGTCTACTGTAGAAAGTTGTGTAATATACCATGCGTCTTCTGGAACTCTTATCGCATATATTGATGTAGGTACTGGATTACCATTTTCAACAAATGGTGGCAATGTTACAATTAACTTTAGCTCCAGTATTACACGTATCTTTGCACTTTAATTAAGGAATAAGTAAATGGCGGATATTGATTTCAATACGCTTGTTAATAGTAATATTATCACTGACTTAACAAACGTTAACTTTCAGATATTCGCTAATACCTTAGATAATATCAATAGTCTAGATTCAACCAATATAACACTTACTATCTTAGCTGATTCAACCACTAACTATAATATCGTAAGCAGCCCTACAAGCGTTGATTTTACTATATTCCCTAATACCTTACTCAATGCTAATAAAGTTAGACAAGTAATTGTTTCAGAACCTCCTTTAGTTATTTTACCTACTACTTTCTCAAATTCTGATATAGTAACGAATATAACAGATGTAGTTTTTACTCATGTTATAGCACCTAATACTATAACACCTTCAAATACTGTCGGGGCGGTTATTATAGGAGATGACAAGGAATTTGTTCTAGGGTCGATTAATAATAGTATTTTGAATATAGTTTCTCAGTGTGAAGTTATACTACAAAATACAACTGTTATAGGCGCTTATAATCAACGAGCTTATAGTAATAGACCAAGGTTACAGCAATATACATTCTGTGATATTTCAATGGACTTTGTACCGCACCCATTAACAGGCGACATAGCTAATTTATTTGATAAGGATTCCATTAATCAAAGTTTAGATAATATACTTTTGACTAACAGACATGAACATCCATTTGAAGATTATCTTATCAGTTCAAGAATTCGTAGTTTACTTTTTGAATTATATGATAATGGGTTGGATGTAGAAATACAACAAGAAATATTCTCAGCTATTATTAACTATGAGCCAAGAATATACATTGATGACATTAAAATAAAAAGTAACCCAGCGACAAATGCTATTAGGGTAGCTATATATTACCACATAAAAACCTTTGATACGATACACCAATACACTGTTACATTAGATAGAGCATAAAATGGCAATAGATAATATCACTAATACCTTACCTATAGTAAGACCAGACTTTAACTCATTAAAAGAAGGGTTTAAGCAATATCTACAACAACAACCAGAATACACTGATTATAATTTTGAAGGTTCTGGATTGTCTGTCATTACACGTATTCATAGTTATAATAGTCACTTCTTAGCCTTTTTATTAAATCAAACTGCCAATGAAGCTTTTTTAACTACTGCCGTTAAACGTGATAGTGTAGTTAAAAAGGCTAAAGCATTTACGTACTTCCCAAAAACTATCAGGTCATCCGCCGCTGTAGTACAGTTTGAATACATCCCAGATGATGTAAACGCCCCATTTAGCCCTATTACATTAAATAATCCAACTGTATTAGCTAGTTTTAGTAATCAAAGCTTTATATTCTCAAGCCAATCCCCAATTACCATTGAACAAATAGGTAGTAGATTCGTTTCATCTGAAATTAAACTTTACGAAGGATATCAGCTTAGTTATACCATACCCATATCACAAACACTATTAGATGACGGATTCGTGATTCCTAATCCGAACGTGGATTCCACTAGCATAGTAGTCACTGTAATTGAAAATAATATAGCTTCTCAATATTCTTACTTTGATAACATAATCAAAATAACATCTACGGATAAAATATTCTACTTAACAGAAACTGACGATAAAAAGCTTAAAATAGACTTTGGCGATGGTGTATTAGGACATTCGCCCTTAATCAACTCAGTATTAAGGGTTGACTATAGAGTGTCTTTAGGGAGTGCTGGCAATGGTGTAGATTCATTTACCACTTCTAATACAGTTGCAGGTGGATATTTAAAAATATTAACAGTATTCCCTTCTACTGGCGGAACAGAAGAAGAAAGCTTAGAATCTATCCGTAAGAATGCCCCCCTAAAGTATATTACACAAAATCGGGCAGTGATTGCAGATGACTACAAGAGTCTTCTTATATCCAAGTTTTCAAATATAGACGATATTAGTTGCTTTGGTGGAGAGGACTTAGACCCACCAAAATACGGAAAGGTTATAATAGCAGTAAAACCAAAGACTGATTTATTCTTAACTGCATTTGATAAGTCGGAGATTACACTATTCGTTAAAAAATATAACGTATTATCTATAGTTCCAGAAATAATTGAGCCTGATTACGTATACATCAATGTTAATAGTAAAGTAAAATACGATTCATCAAAACTTACTACTACCGAAAGTGAACTACTTAATAAAGTGTTAATCAACATAGATAACTACGAATCTTCTTTCTTAGATGGATTTGATAGAGACTTTAGATATTCTTCATTTGTGGCTTCTATCGACTTAACTGATAATGCTATTATTTCTAATACCACTAACATATCATTAGAAAAGAAAATAACTCCAGTATTGGAGGGAAGGACATTCATTGAAGCTTCATATAATAACCCAATTAAACAGAAAACAGTATACACTTCTACTTTTACCTACTCTGGGTTAGCTAACTGTTTTATAGACGATACTACAGGCGTATTAAACGTATATCGCTACACTAATAATAGTAAAACAGTTATAGCAGCTAATATAGGCACTGTAGATTACACCACTGGGTTAATTAGCATACCTAATATAGTATTTGATGCATTGGATAATTCAAATAACGTTAATACACTAACTGGTGAAAGGTACTTGTCCATTTACGCTAGTACGGATAATACTGATATGATAGCTGATAAGTTATATATCATTCAATTCAATAATGTCAACATTACACTAGAGAAGATATGATTGAAAACAAATATAAGCGAATTTCAAGAGTAGTTGAATCACAGTTCGCCTCGCATGTAAGAAGTAGATACCCTAATCTCGTAGGGTTTATTGTACATTATTATAAATGGTTAGAAGATAGTCAACTACTATCAGAAATATATCAACTACCGGATACATTTGATATAGATAAAGCCGCCGACAAGTTTTTATATTTTTATGAAAAAGAATATGCACCCCACTTTCCTACTCAATATGAAGCTGATAAAAGAATCGTATTAAAACACATATCTGATTTTTATAATTCAAAAGGCACAGAAGATAGTATTAAATTTATATTTCGTATACTCTTTAATGAAGAAATTACTGTAGAATACCCTAATGAATTTATACTTAGAGCATCCGATGGAATATTTCAAAAAAATAATATTATAAAAATCAGCGCCGTTAATGGCGTGGAAAAACTACTAGGTAGAAAAGTATTCGGCAAAACCTCTAACGCTTCTTGTATTATAGACAGTATATCTATTACTTCCATCAATTCATATGCTACTGCAATATGCACTATTAAAAAAAATAGCGGTGAATTTAATATAGCAGAAGAAATTGAAACCAGAGACTCTAATACTAAGGTATCATCTACTATCAGCGGAATTCTCAAGTCTGTTGCTATTAATGACCCCGGAACCAATTATGCAATAGGTGAAGTAATAATACTACCTAATAGTGTTTTTAATAATGCTACTATAGAAGTATATGATGTAGATTCTAATGGAAGCATACTATCATTAAAAATCACTGATAGTGGATTGGGATACTCCACTAATACTACCATTTCCAACGTTAATGGAAAGGGGGCTAACATTACCCTTAACGTGGGGTCTATATATTATGATTCAGGCGACTTTGTATCTGATAGAGGTAAGTTATCATCTTCTTGTAAAATACAAGACGGACATAGGTATCAAGAATACTCATACGTTATTAAAAGCAGCAGAGATGTATCTGATTATTATTCTCTTATAAAGAACACTGCACACCCAGCCGGTGTATTACTTTTAGGTGAAGTATTAATACAATCGGATTCAGAAATAATCAACAATTTTGTAGAATATGATTTAATTATAGGAACATAACATGTCATCAACAATTACCGTTCAAAATAGAGTAGCAAACGCTAATAACTTTATTGAATCCATTACTACAAATACTTACTTAGCGTATGGGCGGGCAACTACTTGGGAACCTACTATAGAAACCCCAAATGCAGATGATACTACCATTCCCTTAGCAGTAGATACGACATTTGCTAAAAAGCAACTAAAACAAAATCTACTCTCATTGAAAAAAATAGATGCTAGTAATGCTATCAGTGCTATTCGTAGGATTGATTATGCTACTGGAATAGTATATGACCAATACTCTTGCATCGATACAGACTTATACTCAAAAGACTTTTACGTGTTTACCACGGACAAGCACGTTTATAAGTGCTTATTCAATAATCACGGCGAAACATCTACTATAATGCCTACCGGAACTTCTTCAATTATCACTACAGCAGATGGATATATTTGGAGATATATGTTTACAGTAAACGTATCAGATGAAAATAACTTCTTAACCTCTAATTATATCCCCATTAGAAGCACCTCACAAAGCCCTATAGGAGGTCAAATTTTCGCAGTTAACGTATTAGCAGTAGGTACGGGTTACTCTTATGCAAACGTGTCTATAAACGGCTCTGGGAGCGGTTTTGAGGCCATTGCTAACCTATCTTCAGGGTCTATCGAAAGTATTACAGTAACTTCTTATGGTAGTGGCTACGACTACGCTGACATAGTAATCACGGGAGATGGTAATGGGTGTATAGCTATTGCTGAAATAAGTCCAGAAAACGGACATGGAAGTGATTTACAAAATGAACTAGGGGCGTTCTATACAATATTAGCGCCAAAAGTATCTTACGATGAATCAGGTGATTTCTTAGTTAATAATGACTTCAGACAAATATCCCTTATAAAAGGAATAATGGGATATAACTCAAGCAACGAATATACATTAGCCACTGCATCCGCTACTATTAAAATAGAATTAACCGATTCTTCTGCTTATTCTGAAGACGCTACGATTACACTATTACAAGATAGCATAGAAGTAGGTACTGCGATAATTGTATACAATGATATAGCAAATAATATTCTTCATTTAGCTAATGTAGCTTCTCCTACTATTACCGCTTCATTTACTATTTCCGACGGTATTAATTCAGATGCTATATTAGCAGTTAATTATCCTGATGTAAATGTATATTCAGGGGATATATTGTTCTATATTAATCGTGTACCAGTAAACAGAAATATTTCACAATCAGAAACATACAAAATGGTGTTCAGTTTCTAAGATATTCATATACATAAATACTAAAAAGTTTTTGGAGTAACAAAGTGACTGATTATATTTCTAGAGTAAAAGCATTTTCTCAACGCCCTTACTATGATGATTTCGATGTAGATAAGAAATTCTTACAAATGCTATTCAGACCCGGATTAGCAGTACAAGCACGTGAACTAACACAAATTCAAACTATTCTACAAGAACAAGTATCACGTGTAGGTAGTCACTTTTTCGATAACGGTGCCAGAATCATTGGCGGTGAGACAAAAATATCAAAAAAGATACAATATGTAACTTTACCTAATACTTATTCTCCATCTGCTAATCATGATTTTACAAATGCTAAAATCATTAAAGTGGGGTCTACTCTTGAAGGTAAAATAGTCCACACTGAATACGCCACTTCTACTGATGAATTGACCTTCTATGTCGAATATGTTAGTTCAGATGATACCGTAAGCAATTTTGTAAGCGGTGATAGTGTAGAAATATACCCTATTGATATCACCACTGGTATTACCGTTTTAGTACCAGTTACACAAACACTTTCAACGGTAGGGTATGGAGCATTAGCATATGTGAATGACGGTATCTATTTTATCAATGGAAGATTTGTAGTAGTTAACACACAAGCGATTGTGATTTCCAAGTATACTGATATCACAGCTTCCGAAAACCAAATATCTGTAGGGTTTTTGATTACCGATACAATAGTAACACCAGAAGAAGATTCAAGTCTCTATGATAATGCCATAGGCTCTTCTAATGAATCTGCGCCCGGTGCTACCAGATACGTAATGGATGTAAAGTTAGTATTAAAATCATCTATTACGAATGATCAATTAAAAGATTTCGTACAAATCATCCAAGTAGTGACCGGCGAAGCTTCTCAACCAGTACAATTAACAGACTATTCACAACTATTTTTAGATATATTCGCTAGAAGAACTTATGACGAATCAGGTGATTATATCGTAGATGACTTTCTATTAGACATACAAGAACACTTAAACGATGGCTCCAATAATGGTCGGAAATCACTTTTAGAAGGCGGTGATGCTGATTTAGTAAGTCTTAAACTAGACCCCGGCAAAGCGTATGTTAGAGGATATGAAGTAGCTATTCCCGATTATACACTAAAATCTACATCAAAGGCTAGAACTACTGAAAATATTGAAGACATTTTCATTTCAAATGCATTTGATAGCTATGTGTATGTTACCTTTACAGGCGCAAACGTATTTCCAGTATTATTCACTAGAGGTACTACAGTAAACCTTAAAGCTAGTTCTACTACATTATTCACGGCTGTTATGCAGGGGATTGAAGAATATAGCACAGGGAAGTATAAAATATATTTCACTGATTTAACTGCTACTACCGGCACTTCTAACATCTCTAATGTAACTCATTTAGAGCAATCAGGGTTTAATGCAATAGTTGATGCAGGAGTTTCTACTCCATTTGTAATCAATACATCTAAAACGAATCTTACTTATAAAATTCCATATAGCTTAATCAAGACTATTACAGATGCTGTATTTTTCGAGTATAAAACATATACAGGCATCGTAATCGCTGACGGTATAAGCATTGTTGATAATACAGTACAACTATCTTCTAACGTTAGCGATTACGTTGTTAACGTAGATGGAGTGTTTATGTCTCCTACTGGTATACATTTTGGTAATAGTAATTCAATAATTATTGAAACGACTAACGGTATTACCAATGGAACTCCAGTTACTATATTGGCTAAGGTTGCTAGAAATTCTTATATCCCAATTACGAAGACGCCTACCACTATTACTGAAAATGCAGTCACTCCAGACCCATTAACTAAAAATATCATACTTAGTAACACCGATGGAATTCGTGTAGTTTCTGTAATCGGTGCAACATCTGGGATTAACTATACTTCAAAGTACGTATTTGATAATGGCCAAACAACAACTGCATATAATTACTGTAAATTAGTACCTAGTCATTTGAAATTCGCTTCTAGTGAAAATATGAATGTCACTTATGAATACTTTGCTCACGGTGGAGTAGGCGATTTCTTCACAGTAGACAGTTATATTAATGGTGGAACTGCCTATGAAGATATTCCAAGCTTTAATGGTGAATTTCTTGGAAACATGATTGATCTTAGAAAGTCAATTACAGCTAATACCACTAAGATTGTACCTAATTTCATTATCTTAGATTATACTTACTACTTAAGTCGTAAAGATTTAATTATATTGGATAAGAAGGGGGTTATTAGTGTAGTGGAAGGTATTCCCAGTCTTACCCCTAAACTACCCGCTCCTATAAGTGATAGTATTACACTTTATGAATTAAGTATTCCCGCTTATACTTTTTCAAGTAGCGATATTAGTGTTAACAAGCTTAATTACAAACGCTATACAATGAAAGATATTTCTAATCTTGAAAAGCGTGTTGAAAATCTTGAATATTATACACAATTAAACTTATTAGAAAGTAATCTACAAGGTAAAGAGTTTTTAGATAAATTCAAGTCAGGGTATATTGTAGACAATTTCGATAGTTTAACTACTTCTGATACTGAAACTACTTTACACGCAATAGCTATCGACTTTGATAAGAAAACAATCCGCCCTGAAGCTATCACACGTGAAGTCAACATGAGACAGCTTAGTATTAATAATGCTATTAATAATAGCGGCGTTATTACTATGAATTATACATCTGTTCCATATATTAAACAAGAATTAGCTTCCACTATTGAAAGAATACAACCATTTGCCAAGTTTAATTGGGATGGTAATTGTTTATTAACTCCTTCTTTTGAAAATTATTTCAGTTGGACTACAGTACCAGATTTAACGATTGATACTGGATTATTTCCAAGAACTACGCCAGATTCTACGGTACAGCAAAAAGTATGGGATGTAGTAAGTAGAGCCTTCGTAGGTAATGAATTTAAGGATAAACAAGGTACGGTAACAGTTCCAGTAGACGGTGCGGTACAAACTGTAAGAGGATTCCAAGGGCAAGATGTAGTAGTTGGTTCACAGTCTAATAGATTATTTGCTAATAGTTCTTGGTTTAATAGAAGCGTATCATTTACAGCAGCTACTAATATAACATCACAGACTCAATTTGCTGGAACACGTATATTAGACGTTGGTATGGTTCCATTTATTCGTAGCAGATGGATTCAATTTAACATTAGTGGATTAAAGCCTAATACACGTGTTAAACCGTACTTTGACGGCACTGATATGAGCGCATATTGTCATCAAGTAAGTTTACCTACTGACACCCCTAATAGTGGATTGTTAGGAAATACCTTGACTTCTAACGGCGCAGGGGTATTAATCGGATACATGTTTATCCCAAATACTGCACAAATCAGATTCAAAACTGGTAGTCGTAAGTTTAAAGTAGAAGATTCGGCAACTAACCCATCAACCGGGGCAGAAGCCGTGTTTACTGCAAGTGGTATTGAAATAACTGCTCAGAATGTATTTGTAACTACTCGTAGATTTACTCCAGTAAATCAAGTGTGGGTGAGGCGTTCAGGCGATCCTATAGCACAGTCATTCCGTATTGCTAACAAAGAAGGCGCTTTTATTACATCGCTTGATATATTCTTCGGGCCTTACTCTAATAATCTAGATGATGTTTGGGTAGAAATTCGTGATATGGTTAATGGATATCCCGGCATTAACGTATTAGCAAGAAAACGCTTAAAATATAATGAATTAGCTAATGGTAGCTCAGATGCTACTATAGCCACTACTTTTACATTTGACTACCCCGTATACATCGAAGGGGATACGGAATTTTGTTTTGTAGTGCAAAGTAATTCTACTTCACTTTCCGTATGGACTAGCAAATTAGGTGAACGTGCTGTTAGGGCTGGAGACGTTGGAATATTCACAGGTGAATTTATCAATAAGCAACCATATCTCGGAAGTATGTTTAAATCACAAAATAATACTACTTGGACTGCTGAACAAACCCAAGATATTAAATTCATCATTAACCGTGCTAAATTTAGTCTAAATGATGCCACTGTAAGTTTTAAAAACCAACTTAACACCAATGATGTAGGTACTGAAGCAGACCCTTATATTGCTTCTCTTTCCGCTAATCCAATGTCAACTTTTTATGGATTAGAAATTGAAATAACTAATGGTGGAAGTGGTTATACTTCTCCTGTAGTGAATATTACAGGTGGTGGTGGGGTAGGTGCAACCGCTACAGCCAATGCTGATTCTAATGGTAAAATAGTAAGTATCACTGTAACTAATAATGGAAGTGGTTATACTTCTGACCCTACCATATCAATTACCGGAACATCTGGGAGTGGAGCTAGTGCTACTGGAAAATATTCATTTGGTGATGAAGTCACAGTACAACATAAAAATAATGGCTACAGTGTTGGTGATAAAGTCACTATAAGTGGCGTTACAGGAACTGTAGGTACTTACTCATCTGCTAATCTAAACGCTCAGCATACCATTACTAGAGTTACTACAGATACTTATTCATTCATCCCCGCTAGTGGTACAAATACTATTACAGCCATTGGTGGAGGTACGACTGTAAAGGCTACTCAGCAATTAGCATATTCTGCTATAAGAATATTATCAGATGCCATTGTACTTAATGGTACTACAGTAGGTTGGCGCAGGAATGGTAATAGTTTTGTTCACGGTGCGAATACTTTCTCTGCTCCCATAGTAGAAGGAAAGACTGTAGAATTAGAAAGACTTCATGTTGTTAAAGCTAACAACGATGAAACACTTACTATGACTGCTACATTAACCACTAGCTCAGATTTTTTAAGCCCAGTAATTGATGAACAGCGACTTTGTGTATATGTTACAAGTAACCGTATTAATACTTATAATGATGATACTGGAAATAAGAGTATAGCAAGATATCCAACAAAGCCTATTAGCATTATTAATCCAGCTAATGAAATTCAAGTATATCTTGATAATAATATCCCATCGGGTACCAAAGTTGACGTATATTGTATGGTAGCTACGGAACCAGTCAATATTGACAGCACAAACTATGCTTGGAATAAAATGACTGTTGTTAGTGGCGGTGGATATACTGATATTAATGAATTTACTGAAACAAAGTATCTTTATGAATCAAATACCGACTTTACACACTTTGTTATTAAAATTGTATATTCTACTACTGCTACTTATAATAAGTATACTACAATAGTACCTCAGAGTAAACGATTTAGAGCAATTGCCTTGAAAAATTAAAAAGGGGCGTAAGCCCCTTTTTTCATGACATGGCTATTCTAAGCTTCTTAAGCTCAGGGATGATACTATTTGCATTTTTATGGTTTTCTATTCTTATGACTGCATCATCTAACTTACCAAAAGTAGGAAGTATATCGTTATTGTTAACTATCGCTTGATGTTTAATAAGTGTATGATAAACAGGTAATAAATCACGTTCATTTAGAGTATCAGTGTTTAAAAAGTCATTTAGAGTTTTATATACACCGAAAGTCCTACCGGGACTTAAATCATAATTAGTCACATCATCGCCATTATTATACTTACGTACTACGTTGCTAAGATGATGAACGCTGTTATTCAAAGAGTTAATTATCTTTTCGCTACGAATTTTATCAATAGCTCTATCATTAGCTCCTTCATAATCCATGCTATGACGTTGTTGTTCAGCGTTACCTGCATACCCTTCTACGATTTGTTTAAATGCACTACTCATTTGTTTTACCCCATATTCTATTGATAATAATGATATTTATACCATTACTAATAGTTGTTGTCAATCGCTTTTACTAAATAATTCAAAACTACACGTGGATATTTTAAATAATCGATCTTGATTATTTCATTTATATGGTGATATTATAATGAAAACATTTAATTGGCACTTGGTTCATATACTTTTAGAAAATTTAGACGATGATGAGTATTTTTACCATGCAACGTATGGTAGTCGTATGCGTTCTATTAAAAAATATGGAATAATGCCCGGCAAAAAGAAAAATTGGCAAGAAAGTAAGAGTGGGGTAGTTTATTTAGCTAAAGACCCTCACGTAGCATATTCATATGCTGAAACATCTGATAACGTGCCAGATGAATGGTTAGATGATATTAAGGTATTAAAAGTAAAAAAAACAAGTCTAGATAGCACAAAAATACATAAAGACACTAATGTATTAGACGGAGACGGAGAAACTGTAGAGTATCATGGTATAATACCGCCTGAGAGTTTAACAATTCATAAGTTTAAATAGTAATTATATCTAATCTCTTCTTCGTTATTAAGCTTTGATAAAACCCCTTCAATGTATCCATATTCTGTGCTTTCTGAATGAGTAGATATACTCTAATAATTAAAAGGGGCTTAAGCCCCTTTACATATAACCCAATCCCGGATGTATTTCATCTAATGCACTTCTTACACTATCAGGAAGTCTCTTAGACCTATAAATCATAGCTAAAGTGTTTCTATGTAATCCAGACCCATTAATTTCATTTTTATATTCTTCTTTTGTAGGAGTATGCCTTATCAATGAATTTATATAATTGTTATTCCCGTCAGCGTCGTCATAGTTATAAGGATTTTGCATTGTATTAACCATTTCCTTCCTAATTTTTGAATGCAATTTAGCGTCCCCGTTAGGGTTAATTAAAAAAGAATTTTGCAAATATTCATACCCTTCCCCTAATTTGTTATGTATATTATTAAGGTCGTCTGAAGTTAATTTAGGTGATTCTATAGCGTGTATAGTAGTAAGTACATGATTATGGGTATATGCTACCCTATTAATATAATTAATAATCTCCCCACGACTTGTTTTTGGGTGGTCTATTATATTTCTTACAACATCTGAACCAATATGTTTATAATGATTATGTAATAAAGATGAAATCTGTCCTTTAGTTAGCGATGGGTGTTTTACAGCACCTACTCCAAGGTCATTATAATTACCGTTTAACATATCTTCTATGATAGCTTGGGCGTGGTGACTGGGAGTATTTCTATGTGCAATGGCAGATGACATATGACCAGTGATATATTTGGCATTACTATTACGTTTAATGTAATTATCTAATACATGAGAAGGTAAATCGAAATTATCGATGATAGAGGATTTCAAATAAGAATTACCGCTTAAGTCTTTATCAATAATATTAGTATAGAAATCAATAACAGATGGAGTTTTTTGTAATTTAGGATAACTAGCCAATGTCTCATGAATAGTACTTCCCAAGGATGATTTATTGTTTTTCACATAGTTATCAAAGTCTTGTCCTGTGATGTCGGAGTTAGCTGATATTTTACTATCAATAGCATGGTTAACTGCTACATGTTTTAAGAACATATTAAATTCGCCATTATTAGCGTTTAACAAATGCGGATACGCCTTCTCAAAAAAGTCAGGTCTTAATTTTGAATCATACTCATCACGAAATTCTAAGCTATTCATCGGAGTATCAGTATCTCCTATAATAGCATATTTCTTTTTACTATGCTTATCTTCTAATGTATACATAGGATACTTGCCCCCTTCAGTATACTTATTATAGTAGTGTCTACCATTATCACCGTCTAAAGACACACACCAAGCCGCCTTGCCTTTGTATTTTAAATGATTAAACTCTGGATTATCAGGGTGAAGCATAGCCGCTAACTTTGAAGATTCGTGTGTATTATGTCGTTTAACTATTACATCATTATCTTCGTATACAGTAGGGGAAGACTTTTTAGCAACTGCTAATTCATATTTTTCTTTATAGGGATGAGTGAGATTTTCTAAATCAATCATATTATCAACTTTATTAAGTTGATTTTTTAAATTAAAATGATTTACTAGATGATACATAGTTTTAAGATTATGTGTATCTTCTTCGCTTAATTCATAATCATAAAATGGCTCATAGATTCCACTATTCTTAACTATCTTAATAGCATGACTAAGCATTCTATCCGATTTGTCACCTACTGGTAAAATGTTATGGTATATTTGCTCTATAGGTCGATGCCATTCTTCGCCGTGTTGTTTCTTTACGTCCTCATATCCTTCTAAAAGTGAGATGATTGTTTTTTGTAAATGCATATTAAATGTCATTTTCACTGTCCCCTATATGTTTTTGATACATTTGTTTAAACTCATTTGGAAAATTGGCGTATTTATAATCACGATGAGGTGCTAAGAAATTACGAACGTAATTCTTAGAAAGCCCATCAACTTCATTGTTAAATTGTTCTTGAGTTGGTGTACTACGCCACCATGAGTTTAGTACCTTATCTCTATCTGTATTATCTAAAAATGGAAATCTACCTAAAATTTCTTTTCTATATTCATGGTGAATATCAGATGGTGTATTTTTATTATTAATTAAGGAATCCTTCACATAGTTATTATTTGTACTATGATATAACCTTGAAATGTCCTCTTTAGATAATAATGGATGCATTAAAACATGGCCTAATGCGGATTGTCTCCAATCGTCATCATCATTTGGAAATCCATTTTGTTTATAATGATCTAAAATATGATTTAATGAGTGATTACTTAGATTGTCATTACTCAATATAACTCGTCGAGTTGTTGGATTATTATTACTTATAAACGTTGATAGTAATTCATTATCGGTGATTTTAGGGTGTAAAACAGCACCTTGTACTAAGTACGGTGAAACATTACTAGCTAACACTTTCCTAGCATGTTTTACGTCTAAGTTCTTACTACTGAGGATATAATTCATTCCTCTATTCGGATTAAAATCACTAGGGTCGTAATGTTTTTCAAAAAAAGCATTGGCTGCGTCTTTGTCTATATCTATGTGTTTTATTATACTAGCGTGTAAGATTTCTTGTTCAGGGGTTTCTTCTGGTTTAAGTAATTCTTTACCGTAGAATGATTTTACATTATCCCCTTGTTCTAAGTTCTTATAAGTGTGTAAGTTATTGATAACAGCACCAGTATCAGAGTCTATTGGTGTTAAATTATGATCTATAAAAGACTTAAAATCACTATCTGAAACGGGTTTATCATGGATCATTTTATCGTTTATTTGATGATTTACTAATAAATGTCTAGCAAAATCTCCAAATTCACTTTTATCAGTTAATAGGATTTTAGGGTATTCAGAGTGTATCAAAGTACGAGGGGCCATAGAATCTAATTCATCTCGTATTTCTATACTAGAAAGTCTTTTATCTTTATTAGCAATGATTGCATACTTACGCTTGGTATTTTTATCTTCAAGTGTGTACATAGGGTGTTTACCACGTTCTGTATAAACATCTTCAAAATATCTTCTACCCGCTTCATCATTAATAGAAACACACCAATTAGCCTTTCCGGGTACATTAAGATTATGGAAATAAATATTATCAGGGTGAACCTTAGCCCCTTCTCGTGCAGATTCATAAGTATCATGTCTTTTAACAATGCATTTATCATCCTCATAAACGACTTTGCTAGTTTTTTTAGCAATTTGATCTTCTTCTTTCATTTTATACGGTTTTGTTAAATCCATTAAATCCATTAAAGAATTAACACCACTTAACTTATTTTGTAAATTGTACTTACCTACAATATTATAAGCCGACCTGATATCAGGTTCTTCTTGTATGCGTACATCACCACCATATCCATTAAAAATGATACCAAATCTTTTATCATCATTTTTAATTGTTTTTACAGCATGGTGTAAGAGTCTATCTGATTTATTATGACTCGGTAATATATTGTGGTAAATGTGATCTATTAATTTATGATCTTCCGGTGCATATGATTTTTTTACATCTTCTAATGATTCATTCAACATCTTATTTCTCACTGAATATTAATTACTATATTTATACAATAATACACCGTTGCAATATTCACGAGGAACGAGTAATCTCCGAAGGAGATTTTAAAAGAAAGACTAAGAAATCTCCTTCGGAGATTATGCTTCGCATTGTAGGATGAATTAACAGATAACTTAACTTCATTGTAAGAGTGACTACAAGATTATTAAAAAATTTTTCAAAAATGCTTTTTAAAAGACTTTACAAAAATCCTTAAACAATGTAAAATTTATAAAAGTAAATATCTATGGTGTTAAAATAACCATAAATGAAGTTCAAATAGGAGTATTTTTGATATTTTTAAACTTTTTAGATCGTGTTTTAATAACAATTTTACAACGGAAGAACAAATAATGACACTAACAAAACAATACATTGATGATAAGACAGTAATTACAGTACCAAAGAATTACATTTACTTTAGTGAGTTTTTAGATGACTTGCCTGCTAATGCTTATATCGACAAGCAAGTTACAGGGTGCGGTGGAACAACTCTTGTACTCACTAATAAAGAACCGTATGTAGTTGCTGTTCATAGTAAAGCAATGGTTTACAATAAATCTATCCAACATAAGAATGTGCTAGGATTAACAGGTGATACCAAGGATGAAGAAATCACGGATTATTTGAAGGGTGGTTGGATTAAAAAGATAATTGTGACGTATGATTCGTTACCAAGGCTTTTGAAGTTTATTAATCCTGTTGACTATAGACTTTTAGTAGATGAAGTACAAGTGCTTATTCGTTATGCAGGTGAGTTCAAAATGAAGGTATGTAACGACCTTTTAAATTCTACATACAAGTTTAAATCTACTTCATTTTTAACTGCTACTCCTACCAAACGCAAGTATCTTCCTAAGTCACTTCAAGAATTGGAATATGTTGAATATGTTTGGAAGGCAGCTTCTAAACCACTTATAAAACATGCTTACGTAGGTAATCAACTAAACACAAAAGTAATATCATTCATCCTCGACAAATATAACAACACCGATAAAGAAGTGTATGTGTTTTATAACTCTCGTAGTGGAGTAGCTTCGGCCATCAAAAAACTTATTAAAGCAGAACCTAATATAAAGCTTGATGATATGCACGTGATATTTGCTGATAATGATGAGAATAATGATTATTTCAGAAAAATGCTTGGTAAACACTTTAAAATCACTTATCCATTAACCAGAAATGATAATAAAGAAATAGTTAAAAACAACAAACGTATTAATTTTGTATCATCATTCGGATTTGAGGGTATTGATTTTTACTGTGATAAGCCAATCACATTAATTGTTTCCAATTCACAAGCTAAAAGTATGAGATACGATATATCCATCGACCTTCCTCAGATTGTTGGTAGGTTTCGTAGCACGAGAGAGAATCCCATTGATAATGAGATTTATTTTATATGGAACACGTACACTGACCAAGTGCGAATGAGTGAAGAAGAATTTATTGAAGACTATAAAATAACTAGAAAAAACATGGAAAGTGCATTAACAGGTGAAAATAGAGAAAATCCTGAAATTATTAAAGCGTTTGCTATTCGGGCTGTTGTTGATAAGACCCCTCATTTATATGTTGACGGGGAAGACTCTAATGGATTACCTAATGTACAATTAAACCAATATGCTTTTGAATCATTGATGAGTAGTTTTGCTGCGATGCACTGTGATTATTATACTATTGATAAGAGTCTATCCGAGAATGAAATTCAAGAAACCAATGTATATCAAAAAGTAACAGATGTATTTTCTACGGTATCCGACTTTACTATCCCACCATTAGATTTGAAATACACCAAAAATCTTGATAGAGTATTTAATTTTAAGAAACTATGTCAGGAATATACTATTCTTCAAGATAAGATGAATGCTAATTGCACCCAACAAGAGTACGATGAATATCGTTGCCGTCGTGATGAAATATTGCTTTGTTCAGATGATTTGTCTAGGTATTTGAGTGTATTATCATACGACAGACTCACAGCTAATGGGTATAATAAGCAACGTCTAGAAAAAGAATATAATAATCAAGTAATAATAGCCCGCAAAAAAGATGAATTTTTATCCTTTATTGCTGTTTCAGTTGGTAGTAGTTATATCGTACGAGAAATAGTGGATAATATGCAGTCATATTATGATAATAATGGGATAGTCAAAAAAGCTTCTACCTCAGATTTAAATTTATTTTTCGATTATAAGAAGACAACTATTAATGGGATAGCCGCTATTAAAATTTTAGGGATGAAATAATATGAATATGTTGTGAATAAATTAATTGCAAATTTTTCTTTACTTATTTGTGAAATCATTCTATAATTAATTATTAACTGGAGGTATGAAAATGAACACTACTAAAATTATGTGGGCGTGGCTTTTGAATCAAGGTGACATAGGAGAGCCGGGGTTTTATGGGACTCCGGATGGTGTTAATCGGGGTGACAGTAGGGATTCTTATCTCCATCAACTCCGACTAATTGGAGTTGATTGGAAAAAAACTAAGGAACCAGTTACGAAACGTGAATTGCAGTTTGCCGGTACTTTCAACGAACCAGATTTTTCTGAATTTTTGACTGGTACTTTGATTTTAAAAAATGGCAAAAAGCAAAAGTGGTATAGTAGTGATACTAAGCTTAAAGACTTTTTACCGTTTATGGGAAAGTTGATAGAGTCTGTTAATTCTGAAAAGATATATCGTGATTAAAATACACGGGGGTTACTCCCCAGTGTCCCACGCACTTAATTCAAATGCCACTTTGAAGAAAATAACATTTTCTTCATCTTTAAAACATTCTATGCGAAATCCGCCGCTAGAAGTTCCATTATATGTTTTGTTTCCATCTAGCAAATTATAGTATGTGCGTTTCATATTTTCTCTAACAAACTTTTTTAATGTTTGAATATCTGGTACTTCTAACAACTCTCCAGAAGTCCATCTCCATTCTAAAAATGTCATGGTTTTATGTACTTTATCAAAGTCAAACCAATCCATTACTTCATTAATGGCTTCTTGTAGGTATTCTAATTTTTCTACATCATTCATGGTATATTCCTCTTTCATTTGTGTAAAATTAGTGTTATCATATATTTTAACATGAGGTAGTTATAAATGCAAACAGATGATTCATATTACAGTATAATAGATAAAAATGCTCATATGCCATCTAATTGCGGTTCTTATGGGTTTATTATATTACCTAATGGTGATATAATTGAGTTAAAGAAAAAATTCTGTCATGATGTAGCCCTATGCATGATATTCAATGACTTATTGAATACACAATTAGAAAAGGATAAAATTGATTTTAATCACATAAAAGATTCTGGCCAAGCACCTTATGTATTATCTAAGTATACATTAGAATTACCTGTTATTCGGTTTACCCAGAGATACACCTATTCAGGTAATGTTTATTATAGCTTGTGGTATAACGATAATATGATAACTAAAGAAAGCTATGATAGTTTTTTGTACATTTGTAATTATATCTATGGTGTAAATTTTTATGAAGATGTAGACGGCCCAGCAATTAATTCAATAAGTAATAACTTAAACTACCATAAAGTTTATATGAAAAGCCAAATACATGCAGCATAGTGTAAACAAAATATCAACGAAAAATTAAATGTTTTTATTTTTATAAAAGAGGTTAATTATGAATGGTTAGCAAAAGTAGGCATATATGAATAGCAGCGTAGTAATGGATTCTTAGAAATATCATATCACGAAGCTTGCCTATAATTAAACACGATTGAAAAAGGAATACTAGTATTCCTTTTTCATATTTGCTAATCTTTCTCTGGCAATGCTCCTAATATCAGGGTTATTATCATCTAACCCTTTCAAAAGCATTTGTTCAGTGGCATTTGGATGACTCACAGCAGCGCTTTTAATAGATGAACTACCAATATTTAATCCTTTTAAAAGCACTTGTTCAGTCGCTTTTGGATGACTTATAGCAGCACTCCTAACCATTGAATCACTATCATCTAACCCCTTCAAAAGCACTTGTTCAGTCGCTTTAGGATGGCTCACAGCGGCGTCTCTAACTATCCAATTACTATCAGTTAACCCTTTTAAAAGCATTTGTTCAGTCGCTTTTGGATGCCTTGCAACATCCCTTCTAACAAACCAATCACTATCATTTAAGCCTTTTAAAAGCACTTGTTCAGTCGCTTTTGGATGACTCACAGCACCCCTTTTAACACTCCAATGACTATCATCTAATCCTTTCAAAAGCATTTGTTCAGTGGCATTTGGATGACTTATAGCAGCACTTCTAACATTACTGTCGCTATCATTTAATCCTTTTAAAAGCACTTGTTCAGTTGCTTTTGGATGACTTATAGCAGCTTTTCTAACATCACTGTCACTATCATTTAAGCCTTTTAAAAGCACTTGTTCAGTCGCTTTTGGATGACTTACAGCAGCTTTTCTAATATCGCTATTATTATCATTTAATCCTTTTAAAAGCATTTGTTCAGTCGCTTTAGCAGGTACTTTATCTAATAGCTCTCTGGTATTCCCCATATTCAATAGCTTATTTCCTAGTCGTGAATTAACTATATTAGGATGTTTATAAATCATTTGATATGGCTTTAACTCATTATCATATTCATCACGTAATTCTGGATTTTCATTAGGATTTAATACGATAGCACTCTTACTCTTGTCTTTCTTATTCTCTACTGTATACAACGGATATCTACTGTTTTCAGTATAATTATTGAAGTGATTCTTTCCTTCTTCTGAATTAGCAGATACGCACCATTCAGCCTTGCCGGGTTCTTTAGTCGTATTATAACAACTATTATCAGGATGTAAAAAGCCAGCTTTAACCGCACTTGGATGATTATTATGTTGTTTAATGATTATATCATTATCTTCGTAGT
>JACCDT010703601.1_pt1 | contig 22494 bp, 21 predicted proteins | sample 7446291 | NCBI WGS metagenome assembly JACCDT01 (sample SAMN15323446, study PRJNA562643) | freshwater metagenome | isolation source: river surface water | place: USA:Blue River Watershed | collected 2017-08-17 | reverse complement strand
GGCCAGCGCGATGCGCAGGCCCGCGATGGCGCGGCGATTGCCAGGTTCCTGCACTGGCTCTCGATAGAGGCGCCCAAGGGCGGGCAGACCGAGCTTTCGGCCGCGGCCCAGTTGCGCGCCTATCGCGAGGAAACCGGCCTGCTGCGCGATCTTTCCTTCGATACGATTTCCGCCGCCGGGCCGCACGCGGCAATTCCGCATTACCGGGTCGACGAGGAATCCAACCTGGCAATTGCGCCGAACTCGGTCTTCCTGGTCGATTCCGGCGGACAGTACGCCGATGGCACCACCGACATCACCCGCACCGTGTGGGTTGGCCCGGGCGAACCGCGCGCCGAACACAAGGACCGCTTCACCCGTGTGCTCAAGGGGCATATCGCGCTCGACCGGGCGGTCTTCCCCAAGGGCACGGTCGGCGCCCAGCTCGACACCCTGGCGCGGCAATACCTGTGGCAAGCTGGCGTGGACTATGCCCACGGCACCGGCCACGGGGTTGGCAGCTTCCTGTCGGTCCACGAAGGGCCGCAGCGGATTGCCAAGGCCCAGGGCGGGCAGGCCGGCACCGGCCAGGAACTGCTTCCCGGCATGATCCTTTCGAACGAGCCGGGCTATTACAAGGCTGGCGATTTCGGCATCCGGATCGAGAACCTGGTGCTGATCGAACCCCGCGCAATTGATGGCGCGGAGGGCGAATACTTCGGCTTCGAAACGCTAACCTTCGCGCCGATCGATCGCACCCTGGTCGACCCGTCGCTGCTGTCGGTTGATGATGTGGCCTGGTGGAACACCTATCACGCCAAGGTCGAGGCTATCCTCGCCCCGCAACTTTCAGGCGAAGCGCTCGTTTGGCTGAAGGCCGCCTGCGCCCCCTTGCAATCCATCTGAAGGGAGAATTGCGATGATCGGTTACGTTACTGTGGGCACCAACGACCTGCCGCGCGCCGCCAAGTTCTATGATGCGCTGGCTGCAGAAATGAATACGCCGCGAATGATGGAGTTCGAAACCTTCATCGCCTGGGGCACACCCGGCGGCCCGGCCGGCATTGCCGTGACCAAGCCCTATGACGGCCAGGCGGCCAGCGTGGGCAACGGCGTGATGGTGGCGCTTGAGGCGAAGGACAAGGAGCAGGTCGACCGGCTCCATGCCATTGCTCTTGCCCATGGCGGGACCGACGAAGGTGCGCCCGGGCCGCGCGGCGAAGGGTTCTATGCCGGATACTTCCGCGATCCCGACGGGAACAAGCTCAACGCCTTTGTGATGGGTTGAGCCGGCCGCATTGCGCCCCGATGAACGGCGGCAGCGGCTTGCGACAATTGGCGACAATATTCCCCGGATCGGGCATAAAGTCGCGACAGGTGGAGCCTATTCGGTGGCAATGACGCCGCTGCCGGAGCTTGTATCCCCCTGCTCGCAATCCGGCGCGGCGTCGCCCCAAAGGATGGAGTTCTGATCCCATGGCCAAGTTCAATCGTACTGCCGCGCTGACCGCGCTGGCCCTTGCCGTTATCCCCGCCGCGCTAATGGCTCAGCCTGCACCCGGTTCCGGCCCGCAGGCCAGCGCAACCAAGGCCGATGCCCAGGCCCGCGCTGCGGACATGTTCGCCAAGATGGACGTGAACAAGGATGGCAAGCTTGACCAGGCCGACCGCGCCGCCCGCCAGGCCGAGCACTTTAACCGGATGGATACCGACAAGGACGGGAAGCTATCGCAGGAGGAATTCGCCGCCGGTCGCCCCAGGCGCGAGGGTATGGCCCGCCGACCCAATGCTGCCCCGCCGATCGACGGCAAGATGGGACGCGGCGGTCGCGGTGGCCATGGCGCAATGGGCATGATGGCCCGCATGGCCGATACCAACAAGGATAACGCAATCTCACGCGATGAGTTCTTGGCCGCCCACGGCAAGCACTTCGAGATGATGGATGCCAACAAGGACGGTACCGTCACCGCCGCAGAACGGCAGGGCGCCCGCGCCAAGATGCGCGAACACATGAAGGCCATGCGCAGCGCCGGCGACAAGGCCGGTCACGAAGGTCACGAAGGCCACTGATACCGGCCAATGGATGCTGCATCCGCCACCCGGCTGCTGCTTGTCGATGACGAGCCAGCCCTGCGTGAGCCCCTGGCCGAGTACCTCTCGCGCCAGGGGTTTGCAGTGGTTCAGGCGGCCAGTGCCGCCGAGGCTCGCAGCCGCCTGCGCGAAGGCCGGCCGGACCTCGTCCTGCTTGATATCATGATGCCGGGCGAGGACGGGCTTTCGCTCTGCCGCCACATTGGCGAAGCGCTGGCACTCCCCGTGATCCTGCTGACCGCCAAGGGCGAAGCGACCGACCGGATCGTCGGCCTTGAAATCGGTGCAGACGATTACGTGGTCAAACCCTTCGAGCCGCGCGAACTGGTCGCCCGCATTCGCTCGGTCCTGCGCCGCACCGCGCGGGGCGGACCAGCACAGATCGAGGACGATCTGTTCGAATTCGAGGGTTGGCACCTTGATCCGCTCAAGCGCAAGCTGACCGCACCAGACGGAGCCATGGTCTCGATCTCTTCGGTCGAATTTCGGCTGCTACTCGCCTTCCTGGAAAACCCGCGCCAGGTCCTGGATCGTGACCGGCTGCTTGATCTTGTCCAGGGGCGCGAGGCGCACCTGTTTGATCGGGCGGTCGATAACCAGGTCAGCCGCCTGCGCCGCAAGATCGAGGCCGACAGCCGCAACCCTACCCTGATCCAAACGGTCTGGGGTGGCGGCTACATGCTCGCCGCCGAAGTGCGCCGCGTTCGGGGCAACGCCTGATGCGCCTGTGGCCGCGCAGCCTGCAAGGGCAACTGCTGCTCGCCGTGGCCATGGCGCTGCTGCTGGGCCAGGCAATCAACGCTATGCTGCTCTATCGCGCCCAGGCTGAACGGCGCGAGGCGGCCTTGATGCACACCGTTGCTTTCCGGCTTTATGGCGCATTGCGTGACGATGACGAGGCAGTCCCACGCCGTTTCCGCCGTCCGCCGCGCGAGGCAATGGCCCATGCCCTGCCCGGCGCGCGCGAACCCGCCGCGCCCGCAATCCTGCCCGATGATCAGCGCCTGGCTGAACAGGAAGCCACACTGCGCGCCGTCCTGGCCAATCAGGGCGTGGACCTGGCATCGGTACAGGTCCTGAAACGCGCGGTTGGCACCGATCCGGTGGCGCAGCGCCGGCTTGAGCGGCGGTTACGCCGGGGTGAGATGGACCGGTTGCCCGAAAGCGTGATCGTCGCCGCGGTGCGCCGCGACGCCACCGGTCCGTGGGCCGTCGCCCGGGTGCTGGTTCCGCCCCCGCCGGCACGGCCTCTGCTTGGCCTGCTGCTCCAGACGCTGGTGATCTATGCCTTGCTCGTCGGCGCCATTGCGCTGATCCTGAAACGGCTGACCCAACCGCTCAAGGCCCTGACCCGCCGGGTAGAACACTTTGCCGCGACCCGCGACGCCAGCAATCCCATGCCGCCGGCCGGTCCGGCAGACGTCCAGCAACTCATCGCGGCGCACAACGCACTCGAAGCCCGGATTGCCGGGCTGCTGGATGAAAAGGATGTGATGCTGGGCGCGATCGGACATGACCTCAAGACCCCGCTGGCTGCGCTGCGGGTGCGGATTGAATCGGTCGAAGACGCCGAGCAGCGCACCCGCATGGCCGCGACGATCGAGGATATTGCCCGCATTCTGGATGATATCCTCTCGCTTGCTCGCGTCGGCCGTCCCGGTGATCCACTGGAAGTGACCGACCTTACAGCGCTTGTTGCCCAGGTGGTCGAAGAGTTCGAAGACATGGGTGAGGCGGTCCTCTACCCCGGTGCGGAGCGCATCACCTTGCCGCTGCGCCCAACCCTGCTGCGGCGGGCTCTGCGCAACCTGATCAGCAACGCGTTGCGCCACGGCGGCGGCAAGGCCAAAGTCAGCCTGGCGCGTCAGCCGCAGAGTATCTCTGTAACCATCGACGACGACGGCCCAGGTATCCCGCATGACGAGATCGAACGGATGCTTGAGCCGTTCGCGCGGGGCGAGCCATCGCGCAATCGCAGCACCGGCGGTGCGGGACTTGGCCTCACGCTTGCCCATGCTATTGCCGAGCAACACGGCGGGAGCCTGAAGCTAACAAACCGGGCAGGAGGCGGACTATCCGCTACGCTTACGTTCCCGCTGTCGTGATCTTCACACGTGCCGCCGCGGCGTGGCCTGTTGTGCTTGCGGATGGTCTGTTCGCCGGCTGGAACACCGCAGTACGCCGCCTCTAACGCAACAACCCGCCAAGCAGCCCGCGTGCGAACCGGCCCAGCATGGCGCCGCCCAACGCCGTCCCGATTGCTCCGGCGGCGGCGGAGGCCGCAGAAGCAACCGGCGATCCGGCCGCCTTGCGACCCGTTAGCTGCCGCGCCACCATCGTCCCGGCCGATGCCGCCGCGGCACCAAAAGCCGCCTTGCCCGCCTTTTCCCACATCGAGGTGGTCTTGCGCGGCTGGGCGCGCTGGGCGTCCTCGCCCTGCTGCTCCACCACCTGCGCGGCCGCAGCGGCGTCAGCCGACTTCTGAAGCAGGACCTCCTCGGCGCTCTCGCGGTCGACCGCGGTATCGTACTTGCCGTCATAGGGGCTGATCGACTGGATGATCGCCCGCTCCTTGGGGCTGACCGGCCCCAGCCGCGAGCGGGGAGGCGCGATCAGGGTGCGCTGGACAACCGTGGGCGCGCCCTCGTCATCCAGCGTCGAGACCAGCGCCTCGCCCACCTTGAGCTCGGTGATTGCGGTTTCGACATCAAGATCGGGATTGATCCGGAAAGTCTCCGCCGCGGCCCGGATCGCCTTCTGGTCGCGCGGGGTGAAGGCGCGCAGGGCATGCTGAACCCGATTGCCAAGCTGGCCGGCGATCTTTTCCGGGATGTCGATCGGGTTCTGGGTGATGAAATAGACGCCAACGCCCTTGGAACGGATCAGGCGAACTACTTGTTCGATCTTGTCGAACAGGGCCTGGGGGGCATCTTCGAACAGCAGGTGGGCCTCATCAAAGAAGAACACCAGCCTGGGCTTTTCGGGGTCTCCCACTTCGGGCAGGGCCTCGAACAGTTCGGACAGCAGATAGAGCAGGAACGTGGCATAAAGCTTGGGGCTTTGCATCAGCCTCTCGGCGGCGAGCACATTGATCACGCCCTTTCCGCCTTCATCCACCCGGATGAAATCGTTGATCTCGAACGCGGGTTCGCCAAAGAACTTGTCGGCACCCTGGCTTTCAAAAGCAAGCAGCTGCCGCTGGATCGTGCCGACCGAGGCCTTGGAAATGTTGCCATAGGTTGTGGCCAGTTCGCTGGCCCGCTCGGCACAGGCGATCAGCGTCTGTTGCAGGTCATCGAAGTCGAGCAGCAGCAAACCGTTGTCATCGGCCCATTTGAAAGCAACGGTCAGCACACCTTCCTGCGTCTCGTTCAGGCCCATCAGCCGGCTCAGCAGCAGCGGGCCCATTTCCGAAATCGTGGTGCGGATTGGGTGGCCCTGCTCACCATAAAGGTCCCAGAACACCGCCGGATTGTCGCGATAGGCATAGTCGGTAATGCCCAGCTCTGCAGCGCGGCTTTCCAGCGCATCGGCGTGCTTGAAATCGTGGCTTCCGGCCATGGCGATGCCGGCCAGGTCCCCCTTCACGTCGGCCATGAACACCGGCACCCCGGCGGCAGAAAACTGTTCGGCAATGGTCTGGAGCGTAACGGTCTTGCCGGTGCCGGTTGCTCCGGCAATCAACCCGTGGCGGTTGGCCCGGCCCAGCCGCAGCACCTGACGCTCCCCATTGGCGCCAAGGCCGAGAAAAATCTCGCTCATGTCATGCTCCTGAAACTGCGACTCGGATCCAGATAGAACTACGTAGCTTTTTGGGCGAGTAGGATTTTGCATGGACGGACGGTCCTCGTTAGAAGCTCTGGTGCATGAATGGCCCTTTTATCCTGCTAGACGATGCCCGGCCCGAAGGGGCCAGTCCGGCCCGTCTCTATCGCGATCCCGTTGAAATCGTGGTGGCGCGGCGGGCGGAAGACGTTGTCCCTGCCCTGGCCCGGATCGAAGCGCTGCGTGCACGCGGCCATCACCTGGCCGGCTACCTGGCCTATGAGGCGGGGCTTGCGCTGGAAACGCGGCTGGAGCAGCTCGCGGCGGCGCGCACCGGCGCTAATGGCCCGCTCGTGTGGTTCGGTGCCTTTACCGGCTTCACCGAGATTGCCGCCGATGCCGTGCCGGCCTGGCTGGCCGACAATGGCGCAAGCAGTTCGGCACGAATTGGCCCGCTGGATCCGGCGATCAGCGCCGGGGCCTATGGCAAGACCTTTGCCGCCCTGCAGGAAGCGATTGCCGCAGGCGACATCTACCAGGCCAACCTGACCTTTCCGCTGAAAGGCAGCTGGCGGGGTGATCCGCTCGCGATCTATGCCGCGCTGCGCCCGGCGGCAGGTGCGGGCTATGGCGGCGTGGTGTTTGACGGGTCGCACTGGCTGCTAAGCTTTTCGCCCGAACTGTTCTTTGCCGAGCAGGACGGTGCAGCCACGGTCAAACCAATGAAGGGCACGCGCCCGCGGGGACGGGATGCGACTGAAGATACCGCGCTGGCTGCCGCGCTTGCCACTTCGGTGAAGGATCGGGCCGAGAACCTGATGATCGTTGACCTCCTGCGCAACGATCTGAGCCGGGTGGCCGAGCCCGGGAGCGTGCGGGTAGACAGGCCCTTCGCGGTCGAGAGCTATCCGACCGTCCACCAGATGGTGACCACGGTCCGCGCGCGGCTGCAACCCGGCAAGGGCGCGGCTGATATGGTCCGTGCGCTGTTCCCCTGCGGCTCGATCACCGGCGCACCCAAGATCCGGGCGATGGAACTGATCAACAGTACTGAGCGCGATCCACGCGGCCCTTATTGCGGCGCAATCGGGCGGATCGACGCGCCAAAGGCGGATGGGACTTCCGATGCGGCCTTCAATGTGGCAATCCGCACTCTGCGGCTTACCCCGGCGGAGAATAACCAGGGGACAGCAGTGTTGGGGGTGGGATCGGCGATCGTTGCCGATTCCGAGGCTCTGCCCGAATGGCGAGAGAGCCTGGTCAAGGGAGGTTTCGTGCGCAGTTCCGCTTGCCAGCCATCGGCTGCCGGGTTCGATCTGATCGAAACCATGGCCTTTACGCCCGACGGCGGCATTCCGCTGCTGGAGTTCCATCTGGAGCGGATCAAGGCCAGCGCCGCGGAACTGGGCTTTGCCTTTGATCGCCATGCCGTACGCAATGCGATCCAGGCGCTGTGCTTTGAGGCCGATGCGCCATCGCGGGTGCGCTTGATGGCGGCGCGCAGCGGGGCCTATACGCTGGAAATCGGGGCAATGCCCGCGCCTCTTCCCGCTCCCGCGCAGGTGGCGGTGATGCACTTGCCGGTAGATGCCGGGGACTGGCGCCTGCGCCATAAGACCAACGACCGCGAATTCTATGACGCCGGGCTGCGCGCCGCACGCGCGGCCGGTGCCGACGAAGCCCTGTTCCTGCGCGACGACGGGCTGGTGACCGAGGGCTGCATCACCAACCTGTTTGTCGAACGCGATGGCCGCTTACTGACACCGCCGGCGCGGCTGGGGCTACTGCCAGGCGTGCTGCGCCGCTCGCTGCTCGAATCCGGGCAGGCGGTTGAGGCCGAACTCACGCTCGACCACCTCAAGGATGGTTTCCTGATCGGCAATGCGTTGCGCGGGCTGGTTGCGGCGCAGCTGCTGCCGTGATTTCAGCCGCACTCGCCCGGATCGCCGCGTCGCAGACGACGGCCATGACCGATCGCGCTGCTGCACTGCGCGCGGAAGGGCGTGACATCATTTCGCTGTCGGTCGGTGAACCCGATTTCGCCATGCCGGCCCATGTTGCTGGGGCAGTGCGTGCCGCACTGGACGCAGGCGAGACCAAGTACACGCCAGTGGCCGGCACGGCCCGGCTGCGCGCGGCAGCGGCGCTGCATTTTGCGCGCGACCTGGGCCTGGCAACCACACCGGAGCGCGTGGTGGTCAGCGCCGGCGGCAAGCAGGCGATCTTCCATGCCCTGCTGGCCACGCTCAATCCCGGTGATGAAGTGCTGATCCCCGCACCGTGGTGGGTTAGCTATCCCGAGATTGCCCGCTTTGCCGGGGCCGAGGTTGTGCCGCTCAAGACCACGGCGATCGGCGGGTTCCGGATCACTGCCGAACAGCTCGAAGCCGCGATCACCCCGCGCACCCGCTGGCTGCTGCTCAACAGCCCCGGCAACCCGACCGGCGCAGTCTATTCGGCTGCAGACCTGCAAGCGCTGGGCGCGGTTCTCGCGCGCCACCCCCAGGTGCTGGTGATGAGCGACGATATCTATGCTCCGCTGCGATACGGCTCTGGCGGCCACGCCACGCTGGCCGTCGCCTGCCCGGACCTGGCGGAGCGGGTGCTGACAATCTCTGGCGTATCGAAGAGCCACGCCATGACCGGCCTGCGGATCGGCGTCGCGACGGGCCCTCTCTGGCTGGTCGAGGCGATGGCCCGTCTGCAGTCACACTCCTCGGGCAATCCGGCCTCGCTCAGCCAGGCCGCGGCAGTGGCCGCGCTGGAAGGGCCGCAGGATTTTCTGGCTGATTGGCGCGAGCGGTTCCGTGCCCGCCGCGATCTTTGCGTTTCGGCGATCAATGCCGTACCGGGCCTTTCGACCCCGATCCCCGAGGGGGCGTTCTACTGCATGGTTGATGCCGCGCCGCTGCAAGAGCGCTTTGCGGATGACCAGGCACTCTGCCTCCATCTGCTGGAGCATGGTGTCGCCGTGGTGGCCGCTTCGGCCTTTGGCGGGGACTTTGGCTTCCGGATCAGCTTCGCAACTGACGAGGATCGATTGACGGAAGCGCTGCGGCGCATTGCAAAGGCGCTGACATGAATTCCATTCCGGTCCTGTTCGAAGACGGCGAGGCCCTGATCATCGACAAGCCGGCTGGCCTGCCGATTGAGCGTCCGCGTGCAGGCGGCCCCTGCCTGGAAGACCGCGCCAGCGAATTGCGGCTGGGCTTTGCCCGTTCGCCCGTGCCGGTCCACCGGCTTGATACCGATACGTCCGGCTGCCTGCTGTTTGCCCGCAACCCCAAGGCGCTGAAACGCTTCAATGCCGCCTTCGAGGCACGCGAAGTGGCAAAGGTCTACCTCGGCGTGGTTGCCGGACCGGTTGAAGGCGATGAAGGCACGATCGAGCTGGCCCTCACCAAGATCAGCAGTGCCGAAAAGGGCTGGCGGATGATCCCGGCGAAGAAGGGCAAGCCTTCGGTCACGCACTGGCGCAAACTGGCTGAGCGCGACGGGGTGACGCTGGTAGAATTCCGCCCCGAAACCGGCCGTACGCATCAGATCCGTGTTCACGCCCTAGCGGGGCTTGGCGCAGCGCTGCTCGGCGATCCCGTTTACGGGGCCGGGCCGGTGCCCGGCGCAAAACGCACCATGCTCCACGCCGCCGAACTGACTGTCCCGCGTGAGGGCAAGTCGCCGGTCCACGCCAAGGCACCGCTGCCGGCCGATTTCGCCGCATTGGGGTTCAGCGATGGCTGACCTGATCGACCGGGCGTTGGCGCTGGTGAGCGAGAGCTTCATCGCCGCGGCCGGACCGGGCGGGCAGAACGTCAACAAGGTTGCCACTGCAGTCCAACTGCGGCTTGATGTCTATGCCCTGCGGCTGGAACCGGCAGTGTTCCACCGTTTCAGGCAGCTCGCCGGATCGCGGATGACTGCCAAGGGCGAACTGGTGCTCACCGCGCGCCGCTTTCGCACCCAGGAAGCCAACCGCGCCGATGCCCGCGAACGCCTGGCCGAACTGCTGACCGAGGCGCAGAAACTGCCCGAAAAGCGGGCTAAGAGCCGCCTCAACCGCGTCGGCAAGACCGAGCGGCTGGCTGGAAAAAAGCGGCGCGGCGCGATCAAGGCCGGGCGCGGCCGGGTTTCGTTTGACTGATTAGCGCGGCGCGGCGGCTGACGGCTGGGTCGATGCAGCCGGGCTGGCCGGGAGACGCCGCGCTTCAAGCATCTGCGCGGCTTCGTCTAGCGCCTTAGCCTCACTTGCGCTGACCCCGCCCCGACCGGCGTCATCGCCGGCCTTGCCGCAACCGGCAAGCGCCAGCGCGGCAAGCGTGGTCAGCAGCGCAGCCTTGCCCAAGGCTTACTTCTTCGCCGGCGGCGGGCCATCGCCAGCCGGAACGCCAGTGGCCGGAGCTGCCGGGGTCGCCCCGGTGGAGGCAGCGTCGGTCGCTGCATCTGTTGCCGTGCCGGTTTCGGTAGCCGCCGCATCGGCTGCCGGGGTCGCCGCCGCATCGATTCCACCAACCGCTTCTTCCGCCGGCATTTCGACGTTGTCGGGCGAAGCCGCTTCGTTCGCGCTATCGGAACTGCCACAGGCAGCAAGCGCAAAGCTGGCGGAAACGAGGGTGGCGAAAGCGATCTTCTTCATGGACAATCTCTCTGCAGCAGCTTGGGGCAAAGCATTGCGAACCCTTGGTCCTTTTACGCTTCCGCAGGCGCGATGCCAACCGCGCAAGGGCATCGTTCCACCGCTGCGAATGCGCGGTTGATAAGATATAAAGATTTCTTTATATGATCTCCAAGATGAAGATCGATCCCACTTTGCGCGCCCTGGCGGACCCCACCCGGCTGCGGATCATGCGGCTGCTGGCCCATATGGAACTGGCCGTGGGCGAATTGGCACAGGTTCTGGGCCAAAGCCAGCCGCGCGTATCACGACATGTGCGAATTCTCTGCGATGCTGGTCTGGCCGAACGGCGCAAGGAGGGATCCTGGGTCTTCCTGCGCAGCGCGATAGGCGAAGATCGCGCGCCGCCCTTGGGCGCCGCCGCAGCCCGCCTGCTGGCCGTGGCCGAAGAAGGCGATGCCGCCTTTGCCGCCCGCTGCCAGGAAGATCGCCGCCACCTGGCCGCAATCCGTGCCGCGCGCGAGACCAGCGCCGCCAGCTACTTTGCCCGCCACGCGGCAGAGTGGGACACGTTGCGCAGCCTGCATTCGCCCGACGGACCGGTTGAGGCTGCGCTGGACGCTGCGCTGGGCACCGGCTCGCTCGGCCGCCTGCTTGATATCGGCACCGGCACTGGCCGCATGGCCGAACTGTTCGCGCCGCGCGCCGCCCACGTCACCGGGCTCGACAACAGCCCGGAAATGCTCCGCATCGCTCGCGCCCGGTTGCAGCGGCTCCCACCCGATGCCTATGCCCTGGTTCAGGGTGATTTCGCGCGGCTACCCTTTGCCGGGCAAAGCTTTGACACGGTGCTGTTCCACCAGGTGCTGCACTATGCCCAGGCGCCGGAGATCGTCCTGGCCGAAGCCGCCCGTGTCACTTGCACCGATGGTGTGCTGGCGATTGTCGATTTCGCGGCGCATGACCGCGAGGAACTGCGCACCGCCCACGCCCACGCCCGGCTTGGCTTTACGGACGAGCAGATGCTGGGCCTGCTAAGTGATGCCGGGTTCGTACCCGCCCCGCCGGTCGCCCTTCCCGGCCAGCCGCTTACCGTGAAAATCTGGACCGCGCGCAGAGCGTCTGCGGCCCAATCCAAAGTTGCAAAGGCTGTCGCGCCATGAACCTGACGAGCGAGAACCACCGCGCCCATGCCTCGCCGCTATTTGCCGGCCTGCCGGGCGATATCGGCGTGTCCTTCGAATTCTTCCCGCCCAAAACCGAGAGGATGGAGGAAACGCTCTGGGATTCGGTGCTGACGCTCGCGCCGTTGGCACCCCGGTTCGTATCGGTCACCTATGGCGCGGGCGGCACCACGCGTGAGCGCACCCACAACACCGTTGCCCGGATCGTCCGTGATACCGCGATCCCCGCAGCCGCCCACCTGACCTGCGTTGAGGCCACCAAGGACGAAATCGCCGAAGTGGCCCATGCCTATTGGGAAGCAGGCGTACGCCACATCGTGGCCCTGCGCGGCGATCCGCCCGGCGGCGCAAGCAAGTTCGAACCCCACCCGCAGGGTTATGCCAATGCGGTTGATCTGGTCGCCGGCCTGCGCAAGATCCATCCGTTCGAGCTGTCAGTCAGCGCTTACCCGGAGACGCACCCCGATGCCGCCAGCCCCGCGGCTGATCTCGACAATCTGAAACGCAAACTGGATGCCGGGGCCAGCCGCGCGATCACCCAGTTCTTCTTCGAACCGGACACCTTCTTCCGGTTCCAGGATGCCTGCCTTGCCGCCGGGATCGATGCCGAGATCGTGCCGGGGATCATGCCTGTCACCAATTTCGCCGCAATCCAGCGGATGAGCGCGATGACCGGCACCGCGGTGCCTGACTGGCTTGGCCACCTGTTTGCAGGGCTGGATGAAAAGCCGGCCGCACGCCAGCTGGTCGCCGCCACGGTGGCCGCCGAATTCTGCCGACGGCTTTATGCCGGCGGGGTGCGCAACTTCCACTTCTACACCCTTAACCGGGCCGAGCTGTCCTATGCGATCTGCCACCTGCTCGGCCTGCGTCCGGAGACCGAGGCATGACCCCGCGCGAACTGTTCCTGGCCGAAGCGGCCAAGCGCATCCTGATCATCGATGGGGCCTTTGGCACCGAGATCCAGCAGCGCAAGCTGACCGAGGCGGACTATGCCGGCTCGCTGGGCCTCTCCCGGGACCAGAAGGGCAATAACGACATTCTGGCGATCACCCGGCCCGACGTGCCCGAGGCGATCCACCGCGCCTATTTCCAGGCCGGGGCCGACATTGCCGAGACCAACACCTTCTCCGCCAACCGGATCAGCCAGGCCGACTACGGCGCCGAGCACCTGGTGCGCGAGATCAATGTCGAAAGCGCCCGTCTGGCCCGCCGGGTGGCCGATGAATTTGCCCGCGATGGCCGCCCGCGCTTTGTCGCCGGGGCGATCGGACCGACCAACAAGACCCTGTCGCTCTCGCCCGACGTCAACGATCCCGGTTTCCGCGAGATCGACTGGGACGAGCTGGTCGATGTCTATCGCCAGCAGGTGGCCGCGCTGGTCGAAGGCGGTGCAGACTTTATCCTGATCGAAACCGTGTTCGACACGCTCAACGCCAAGGCCGGGATCATGGCCGTGCGCGAGGTTGAACGCGCGCTGGGCCGCGAAGTGCCGATCATGCTGTCGATGACGCTGACCGACCTTTCGGGCCGCAACCTGTCGGGCCACACGGTGGAAGCCTTCTGGTATGCCGTGCGCCATGCCCGGCCGCTGACGATCGGGCTCAACTGCTCATTCGGGGCGACCCAGCTGCGCCCGCACGTCCGGGCGCTGAGCGCGATCGCCGATGCCGCGATCATGGTCTATCCCAATGCCGGCCTCCCCAACGAACTGGGGCAGTACGACGAGCTGCCCGCGCAGACCGCCGCGCTGGTTCGCGAATGGGCCGAGGCGGGCCAAGTCAACGTGCTGGGCGGTTGCTGCGGCTCAACCCCGGCGCATATCGCCGCCATTGCCAAGGCTGCTGCGGGCCTGCCGGCGCGCAAGATCCCGCAGCTGGACGCCGCCACCCGCCTGGCCGGCCTTGAACCCTTCGTGATGGCAGCCTGATCCTATGAACGCCCTATCCTCCGCCCGCTTCGTCAATGTCGGCGAGCGCACCAATGTCACCGGCTCGGCCGCATTCAAGAAGCTGATCCTGGCGGGCGACTACGCCAAGGCGGTCGAGGTCGCGCGCCAGCAGGTAGAGAACGGCGCCCAGGTGATCGACGTCAACATGGATGAGGGGCTGCTCGACGCGGTCCACGCCATGACCACCTTCCTCAAGCTGATCGCAGCCGAGCCGGACATTGCCCGCGTGCCGGTGATGATCGACAGCTCCAAGTGGGAAGTGATCGAGGCCGGGCTGAAATGCGTTTCGGGCAAGCCGATCGTCAATTCGATCTCGATGAAGGAAGGCGAAGGCCCGTTCCTGGACCAGGCGCGCAAGTGCATGGACTATGGCGCGGCGGTGGTCGTCATGGCCTTCGACGAACAGGGCCAGGCCGACACCAAGGACCGCAAGGTCGAAATCTGCGAGCGGGCCTACAAGCTGCTGATCGGGATCGGCTTCCCGCCCGAGGACATCATCTTCGACCCCAATGTGTTCGCCGTGGCGACGGGAATCGAGGAGCACAACAATTACGGCGTCGACTTCATCGAGGCCGTCCGTGAGATTCGCCAGCGCTGCCCGCATGTTCACTTCAGCGGCGGACTTTCCAACCTCTCGTTCTCGTTCCGCGGCAACGAGCCAGTCCGCCGGGCAATGCATTCGATCTTCCTCTACCACGCGATTCCGGCGGGGCTGGACATGGCGATCGTCAATGCCGGGCAGCTTGACGTTTACGACACGATCGACCCGGCGTTGCGCGATGCCTGCGAGGATGTGATCCTCAATCGTGACCCGGGTGCCACAGAGCGCCTCATCACCCTTGCCGAAAGCTTCAAGGGCACCGACGCCAAGGCCGAAAAGGAAGCCGAGGAATGGCGCGGGTGGGACGTGACCCGCCGGATCGAGCACGCGCTGGTCAAGGGGATCGATGCCCATATCGTTGAAGACACGGAGCAAGCCCGGGCCGAAATCTTTGCCCGGGGCGGCCGCCCGATCGAAGTGATCGAAGGCCCACTGATGCAGGGCATGAACACTGTTGGCGACCTGTTCGGGTCGGGCAAGATGTTCCTGCCGCAGGTGGTCAAGTCGGCCCGCGTGATGAAGAAGGCCGTGGCCCACCTGATCCCCTTCATCGAAGCGGAAAAGGAAGCGCTTGGCACCGCGGCCCAGTCCAAGGGCCGGATCATCATGGCCACCGTGAAGGGCGACGTTCACGATATCGGCAAGAACATTGTCGGCGTGGTCCTGCAGTGCAACGGCTATGAAGTGATCGACCTGGGGGTAATGGTCCCGTGGTCCAAGATCATCGAAACCGCGATCGCCGAAAAGGTGGACATCATCGGCCTGTCGGGCCTGATCACCCCCAGCCTCGATGAGATGGTCACCGTGGCCGAGGAAATGGAGCGTGCCGGGCTGACCATCCCGCTGCTGATCGGCGGGGCCACCACCAGCAGGCTCCACACCGCACTCAAGATCGACCCGGCCTATAGCGGCCCGGTCATCCACGTGCTTGATGCCAGCCGCGCGGTGGGTGTCGCCAGCCAGCTGCTGTCCGATACCCAGCGCGATGGGTTTGTCGAAGCCACCGCCGCCGAATACCAGCACATGCGCGATGTCCGCGCCGGCAAGGAAGCGACTGTGCTCCTCAGCCTCGAGGATGCCCGCGCCAACAGCTTCAAGGCAGATTTCTCGGACAAGCCGGCTCCGCCCGAACGACCGGGCCTGCATGTGTTCGAGGATTGGGACCTGGCGGACCTGGTCACCTGTTTTGACTGGACCCCGTTCTTCCGCGCCTGGGAGCTGGCCGGCAATTTCCCCGCGATCCTGAATGATGAAGTGGTCGGCGAAAGCGCCACCGCGCTGTACAACGATGCCATGGCCATGCTGGAGAAGGTCATCAGCGAAAAGTGGCTGACCGCCAAAGGCGTCTGCGGCTTCTGGCCCTGCGCGCGCGATGGCGATGATGTCGAGCTGTATCTGGCAGAGGAAGAGCGCCATGTCCGGCTGCCCTTCCTGCGTCAGCAGATTCGCAAGAGCCGCGAGCGGGCCAATTATTGCCTGGCCGACTTTATTGATCCCGATGGCGACTGGATTGGCGGCTTTGCCGTCGGCATCCACGGCATCGAACCGCACCTCGAACGCTTCCGGGCTGCCCACGATGACTATTCGGACATCCTGCTAAAGGCGCTGGCCGATCGCTTTGCCGAGGCCTTTGCCGAACGGCTGCACCAGCATGTCCGCACCACGCTGTGGGGCTATGCGCCGGGCGAGCAGCTGACCAACGAGGCGCTGATTCGCGAGGAATATCGCGGTATCCGCCCCGCCCCCGGCTATCCCGCCTGCCCGGACCACAGCCTCAAACCGATCCTGTTCGAACTGCTCGATGCCCCAGCCAGGACCGGGATCACCCTGACCGAAAGTTATGCCATGTTGCCGACATCGGCCGTCTCTGGCTTCTATTTCGGGCATCCGCAGGCCGAGTATTTCGGCGTGGCCCGGATCGGGCACGACCAGGTGGAAGACTATGCCGTGCGGCGCGGTGCAGACCTGGCCACGACGGAACGCTGGCTGCGCCCGAACCTGGACTGACCCTCGACAAGCCGGGCCGGGGCAGTAGGGTAAGCGCCATGCGCCTGCTCACCCTGCTTGCCAGCCTGATCTTTGCCGCGCCGCTTCAGGCGCAGGTCCTGCCCGCCACGGTCGCAGTCGCGTTTGACCGACAGGCAATCCGCCCGGTTATGGCCGAAGGACTGGCCGATCGCACCACCGGGCGTGCGGTGACTGCCGACAGCCCGGTGCGGATCGCCTCGATCTCCAAGCTGGTCACCACGCTTGGCGTGCTGCGGCTGGTCGATCAGGGCAAGCTGAACCTTGACCGCGATGTCTCCGATTACCTCGGCTGGCGCCTACGCAACCCCGCCTTCCCAGACCAACCGATCACCCTGCGCCTGCTGCTGAGCCACCAGTCGAGCCTGCGCGATGGGGGTGAGCGCTATATCATTCCGCTGGGGGTGACCCTGCGCGAACGGGTGGCCGAGCCGGCGATGTGGGATGCGCAGCACGGTCCCAAGGTGGGCTGGTTTGCCTATAGCAATATCAACTTCCCGGTTGCCGCAAGCGTGATCGAGCGGGTCACCGGCGAACGGTTTGACGTGGCGATGGGCCGGCTGGTGCTCGATCCGCTGAAGCTGGATGCCTGCTTCAACTGGGGCGCGGGCTGTTCGGCAAAGGCCTTTCGCCGCGCCACAATCCTCTACCGCGACAGCGGCGAAGTCGCGCGCGATGATCTGAAGGGCCAGCCACCGCTGTGCCCGGTTGTCCCGGCACAGGATGGATCGTGCGACCTTACCCGTTATCAACCCGGCCAGAACGGCGCGCTGTTTGGCCCGCAAGGTGGGCTGCGCATCGCGATGACGGACCTCGCGAAGGTTGGGCAGATGCTGGCACGGGGCGGCAAGGGGTTTCTGTCCGCTCGGACCTTCCGCGAGCTGACCCGCGCGCAGTGGCAGTCAGGGCCAAATCGCGGCGGGATTGGCGAGTATGGCGAAAGCAATGGCTTCTTCTGCGCCTATGGCCTGGGGCTGCAACGGATTGGGGACGGCGGAGCCGGCTGCAAGGATGACCTGTTCGGCGATGGCAGGGCCCGGATTGGACATTCGGGTGAAGCCTATGGGCTGCGCTCGGGCCTGTGGCTTGATCCGAAAGCCGGCAAGGGCATCGCCTTTTTCACCAGCGCTGTGGCGGATGACGCGCCCAAAGGCCGTTCGGCCTTTACCGCCGTCGAAGAGGCCGTTGTGGAGAGAGCAGGCCGCTAGCCCTTCCGCTGCCCGCCCCGCCGGGCTAGGCGCTGGTCGGTGACGCGCGACGCCATCCTTGACCAGCTCCACACCACCTTCGGGTTCAGCGCCTTTCGCGGGGTGCAGGAACAGGTGATCGCGCGCGTGCTCGGCGGGCAATCGACTCTGGCGATCATGCCGACGGGTGCGGGCAAATCGCTGACCTATCAGTTGCCGGCGGTGATGATGGAGGGGACCTGCGTGGTCGTCTCCCCGCTGATTGCGCTGATGCATGACCAGCTGCGCGCCGCCACCGCCAACGGCATCCGCGCCGCCACCCTGACCAGCGCCGACCTTGACCGGGCCGAGACGATCGAGCGGTTCCGCGCCGGCGCGCTCGACCTGCTTTATGTTGCGCCCGAGCGCGCCAGCCAGCCGCATTTCCGCGAAATGCTGACCACTGCCCCGCTCAGCCTGTTCGCGATCGACGAGGCGCACTGCGTTTCCGAATGGGGCCACGATTTCCGCCCTGACTACCGCCTGCTGCGCCCCTTGATGGATGCCTTCCCACAGGTGCCGCGCCTCGCGTTGACCGCCACGGCCGACCGCCACACCCGTGCCGATGTTCTGACCCAGCTTGGCATTGGCGAGGAGGGGCTGATTGTCGCCGGGTTTGACCGGCCCAATATCCGCTATGCGATCCGCCACCGCGACAGCCTGCTCCAGCAGCTGAAAACCCTGATGGCCGAGCAGCCCGGGCCAGGGATCGTCTATGCCCCGACACGCAAGAAGGTAGAGGAGCTGGCAGACAAGCTGGCCGCTGCCACGGGCCGCCAGGTTCTGCCCTATCACGCCGGGCTTGATCCGCAGGTCCGCAGCGCCAACCAGGCGGCCTTTGTTGCCAGCGAGGACATGGTGATGGTCGCCACGGTCGCCTTTGGCATGGGGATCGACAAGCCCGACGTGCGGTTTGTTGCCCACGCCGGCATTCCCAAGTCGATCGAGGGTTATTACCAGGAAACCGGCCGCGCCGGACGCGACGGTGATCAGGCCGTGGCGCTAATGCTGTGGGCCGCGGAAGACTTTGCCCGCGCCCGGATGCGCGTGGCCGAAGTGGAGGAAGCCCGCCAGCACGGCGAACGCGTGCGGCTGGACGCCCTGGCGGCCCTGGTTGAAACGGGGGCTTGTCGCCGCGCAATCCTGCTGCGCCACTTTGGTGAAGACCCGCCGCAGACCTGCGGCAATTGTGACAATTGCCTGGAAGCGCCGGGGATCGTCGATGTGACCGAACTGGCGCGCAAGCTGCTCTCTGCCGTCTATCGCACCGGGCAGACCTATGGCTTTGGCCATGTCGAAAAGGTGCTGCTGGGGCAGGAGGATGAGCGGGTTCTCACCCGCGGGCATGACCAGCTTTCGGTCTTCGGTATCGTCGGTCCGGATGAAGCACCGCTGCTCAAACCGCTAATGCGCGCGCTTCAGGCCCGCGGCAGCCTGGTCCCGACCGAGCACGGCGGCCTGGCACTGGGCGGCGATGCGCGCGATGTGCTGAAGGGCGAGGCCGCGGTGCTGATCGCGCTGCAACCGCGCCGCGAACGCACTGGCCGCGGCGGCCGACGCGATCGCGGCGCGATCAATCCGGTTGGCAATCCGCTGTTCGATGCGCTGCGCGAACTGCGCCGCTCACTCGCCGCCGAGGCCGGTGTGCCGCCCTATGTCATTTTCCACGATGCGACCTTGCGCGAAATGGCCGAGACCCGACCCGCCAGCCTCGCCCAGTTGGGCGAAGTCGGCGGCGTCGGGTCCCGGAAATTGGCGGCCTATGGCGAGGCGTTCCTCGCCACCATTCGCCGGTACTGATTACGGCCGGATCTCGTCATGCGGCAGCTGCGGCGCGGCGTCCTCGCCGTGGCGGGTGGCCCACAGCGAATAGAACACGCCAGCCGCGATCAGACCTGCAGTCACGCCCAGGCTCAGCACTGGCGGGAACTTCTCCCCGCCCATGACGAAATCGGAGATGAAGATCTTCGAGCCGATGAACACCAGCACGGCAGCAAGGGCATACTTCAGGTAGTAGAAGCGGTGCACCATGGCCGAGAGCGCGAAATAGAGCGCGCGCAGGCCCAGGATCGCCATGATGTTGCTGGTATAGACGATGAAGGTGTCGGTCGTGATCGCAAAGATCGCCGGCACCGAATCCACCGCAAAGACCAGGTCGGCCAGGTTGATCACCACCAGCGCCACGAACAGCGGGGTGACCGCCGTGACCAGCTTGCCGGTCTTCTCATCCGGCACCTTCACGAAGAAGTGCTGGTCATGCAGCTTGGGCGTGACCCGCATGTGGGTGGAAATCCACCGCACCACCGGGTTTTTCGACACGTCGGGATCGTGATCCCCGGCGAAGAACATCTTCACGCCGGTGAAGATCAGGAAGGCCGCGAAGATGTAGAGCACCCAATAGGCTTCCTGCACCAAGGCCGCACCCGCCGCGATCATCAGGCCGCGCAGCACGATCACCGCGAGGATGCCCCAGAGCAACGCGCGGTACTGGTACTTCGGCGGGATCGCGAAGAAGGTGAAGATCAGGCTGATCACGAAGACATTGTCGATCGAGAGCGCCTTTTCGATGAAGTACCCGGTGTAGTACTTCATGCCCAGGTCCCCGCCCTTCTCGATCCAGACCCAGGCGCCGAACGCCATGGCGATCGCGATGTAGAAGACCGAGAGCTTCAGCGATTCCGCGATGCCCATCTCGCGGTCTTCCTTGTGCAGGATGCCCAGGTCGAAAACGGTCAGCGCGATGACGATGCCGATAAAGGCCAGCCAGAACCAGAGCGGCGTGCCGAGCCAGTCGGCGGTGAGGAATTCCATTGATCAGTGCCCCTGTAGCAAAACAAAAGCGCGCCGGAACAAGGGGACTGACCCTGCTCCGGCGCGGAGGTGGTGTGGTCGTGTCGCTGTTATCCAGACATGCGCGGACGGCGCAGCAAGCGCGCCAACCGGTCCTTGATCGCCAGTTTGAGCTTCTTCAGCCGGACGATCTCGAACGGATCGGCCAGGCGGCGGCGCTGCGCCAGGCGCAGGGCCTCATCAAGCTTCTGGTGGCGCTCCATCAAACGGAACACACGATCGGACATGGCAATAGCTCCCTAATCGAACGGTTGTGGTTCGATCGGATGCGCCGAGCCTTGGGCCTGGATCCTTGGGATGGGGGGACAAGTGTCCGGACCCTAGGCATCGGCGTCATCCGATGCGGTCCGACATCACGTTGCGCCCTGGCTGGGAAGGGGGGATGGTGCCAGTGCGCCGCGCCAGAGGGGCCCGGTCCCGCAGAACTGTTTTTAAGACCGATTCGCTCGCATTTCAAGTCCCCCGCACAAAGTCTGTATCCGCCACTTGACGACCAAGCGAATTGCGATATTAATGTGATATCAAATTATAGGGGTCAAAACCAATGTCCGATACGCACACACCAATGGCCGTCAGCCGCGAAACGCGCGCCTGGAGCACCAGCGGATACCTTATCCTGATCGCCTTCCTCGTACTGCTGAGCCTGACGATCTTCAGGATCGTCAATTTTGCTGGCAGCCAGCCCGATGATAGCGAGATCTTCGGCTTCGTCGTCTCGACCGGCCTCGCGGCAATCGTTTTGGTCGTCCTCGCCAGCGGCTTTTACATGGTTCAGCCCAATCAAGCGGCGGCGATCACACTGTTTGGCGCCTATCGTGGCACTGATCGCAATCACGGGCTCCGCTGGGTCTGGCCGTGGATGGGCAAGACCAAGATTTCGGTCCGGGCGAACAACCTGGTTTCCGACAAGATCAAGGTCAACGACCTGCGCGGCAACCCGATCGAGATGGCCGCCCAGGTGGTCTGGCGTGTGGTCGATACCGCCCAGGCGCTCTATGATGTCGACGATTACAAGGCTTTCGTGATGGTCCAGATCGAGGCGGCAGTCCGCACGATCGGCTCGCGCTATCCCTATGACGATTTCGCCCATGCCGAGATCACCCTGCGCGGCAATCATGATGAAGTCGGCGTCGAACTGCGCAAGGAACTGATCGCGCGGCTGACCATGGCCGGGATCACGGTCGATGAATGCGGCTTCACGCACCTCGCCTATGCCCAGGAAATCGCCGGGGCGATGCTACGCCGCCAGCAGGCCGAAGCCGTGATCGCGGCGCGGACCAAGCTGGTCGAAGGGGCGGTGACCATGGTCGAAATGGCGCTGCAGCAGCTGAGCGACAAGGGCGTCGTCCAGCTTGACGACGAACGCAAGGCCGCGATGGTTTCGAACCTGATGGTCGTGCTCTGCGGTGAGCGGGATACCCAGCCGGTGGTCAACACGGGCACGCTGTACCAGTGACCTGAGCGATGGCACCGCCTGCCAAGAAAGCCTTTCCGCTGCGGCTCGATCCGGCGCTGTTCACCGCGCTGGAACGGGCTGCGGCCAGTGACTTGCGCTCGGTCAATGCCGAGATCGAAGTCCTGCTGCGCGAGGCGCTGGGCCGGCGCGGGATCAAGGTTGCCGCGGCCGAGCCAGCCCGGCGCGGCCGCCCCCCGAAGGAGAAAAGCGATGGATGAACCCCAGCCCTGGTTTGCCGCCAAGCGCTTTGGCTATGGCGCCGGCTGGCCCATCGCCTGGCAAGGCTGGGCGCTGATGGCCGGCTATCTGGCGATCCTCGCCGTGGTCGGCTGGCTTGATCACCAGCACGATGGCCGGGTCAGGGTGATGGGCTTTGGGCTGTTCGTTGCGGCAACCGCCACCTTCATGACCCTGGTTCACAAACGCACCGATGGCGGATGGAAGTGGCGCTGGGGCAAGCGCAAATAGCCCTTCTTTGCATGGCGTTAACCCGGCGCGGCCTATGACGCCGGGATGGACAAGAACGCCCGCCTGATCATCGCTCTTTCGGCCTGCGCCAGTCTGGCACTGCCGGTCTCCCTCGCCAGCGCGCAAGACAATGCGCCCTACACTGTGCTCGAAACCGGGCAACGCTTCGGCCGGCTGCAGGAGGCCGTGCAGGCGATCGGCAACACCACCGGCACGATCCTGATTGCCAATGGCCGCCACGCCGATTGCGCGGTGCAGACCGCCGGTTCGGTGACCTATCGGGCCG
>JACCDT010081544.1_pt1 | contig 22497 bp, 46 predicted proteins | sample 7446291 | NCBI WGS metagenome assembly JACCDT01 (sample SAMN15323446, study PRJNA562643) | freshwater metagenome | isolation source: river surface water | place: USA:Blue River Watershed | collected 2017-08-17 | reverse complement strand
GTCCAAATAGCAACATTAAAGTTGATCGCTACTACCTCATAGATGCAACCAACAATTAGATTTTTTTGTGAAATCATTTATTCTCCTTTAACCGATAATTATTACAGGTAACTGATTTAAAGAACGGGGCCAGTATGAGTATTATGCACAGTATATTTTCAATACTCTCAAACGAAAATCTTAGCGTGCTTGAAAATATTGTGATTTGGCTAAACATGATTGGCGCCACCATAGCAGTGTACTACAATTATAAAGCTTCGTCAATTGGCATTCCCAAACTGAGGCTTGTTCATTTTCTAATAGCCGGATTCGGTACCGTATACGTTTTGGGTTATTTGTTCTTATTGCTTTGCGACCCACAATTTCTTCTGTGGTCAGCGTGGTTCAGGGGGATATCTCTTTTTGTTTGGTTTATAGTTTGGATAGCACCAGCTTACAACTCATGCAAAATGTGGCAGGACATAGAAAAAAAGTGAAAGAGATTGAAGAAGAGATTGAGGAAGTAGAGTAAAATCATGTTCCCAATATTATTAGATATTTTACTTATCGCTCAACAAGTACAGCAACCTCAATCTTCGATTTGGGTTCTCATTATCAGCGCAATTATTGCCTCTGGTACGCTAGCTACCGGTTTAACACTGTTTTTCAACAGAAGAAAAACTAACTCTGAAAAAGAGAAGATTGATGCCGATGCCGCTGATATCATTCAGCATGCAGCCGGTGAGTTAGTAATGAGAATCAAAGAGCAGGCTAATCAAGACAGAGCAGAGTATCAAAAGGAAATAGATAAACTTATGGCTCAAAATGCTGAGCTAATGATTGCCGTGGCAGAGATGCGTATTGAAGTTCAAAAGATACCATTACTAGAAGCCGATATTAAAGATCTACGTAATGGGATAGACTTACTTACTGCTCAACTTATAGAGCATGGCGTTCAACCTGTCTATCCACCACAGCCACCTATAAGCTTTTAAACAAGAACCTCTTTAGTGGTCTTATATTCCTCTAGTTGATCTATGAGACATTCGGTGGGATCTTTATCCGTTCTAGCCATAGGCTTTACCGGTTGGTAAAGCCTATTTCCTTTTGTGACATACAAAATATCAACCTGTACCACAGACCCCACGTCTAGTTGTGGGCCATCACCGGTGAGTGATGAACATTTCCCAACGTCAATGAACTTTTCGCCATCATACATTCCTAGTAAAAAATTGTCTTTATTCTCTACGCCGCGATCAAGAATAACACAGTCGACTTGTTTCACAAACTTGTATTTAAGTTGACTGTTTGTTTTCTTTCCAACATATTCTGCATCTAGTCTTTTAAAGACAACACCTTCCGCTGTTGCGGTAAGTAGATTTTGCATTATTTCTTCTTTGTTCTCCAGGTATAGAGGAAGAACTTCAACCGGTCCGTCGAATTTATCTTTCAGCATGGATAGCATCTCGTATCTACGAGAAAGGGGCCATGACCGAATGTCACCTGTTGCTATTTCTAGAACATCAAAGATATAGTAAGTGTCATTGAGTAGTTCGCCATCGAACAGCCAGTGGGTTGTAAAGGCCGAGAAGTATTCAATGATACTATCTGGGCAGTCTAGGTGGTCGCCTTTACGGTTGAATGTTTCAACTGTTTCACCGCATGATAGCAACATTCTATAACCATCTATTTTTTGCTGCATACCCCAATTATCATTTGATAGATATGGGGTTGCAGTTTTTGTTGTTTGGGGGAGTTGCGCTTTTACCACCAGTCTACTCTATCTTGTAGAATGACAGATTCATAGCCATCATATTCGTCTATTTTATAACCAACACCACCCGGAATTTCCATTACTTCGATATCATCTAGACCGCCGTAATAAACATAGTCTTCGAATCCAGCAGATTTCAAGTCTGCTTGTAATTGAACTAATAGAGGATGAGTTGTTTCGTGGTCTTCGTTTGACATTTGACGCTTTTCCCCTGGTGTAGCAGTTTTAGCCCACTCGATGAGTGGCTTGTATTCCGCTAAGAATTTTCCTTTTTCAGAAGGGTAATCATTCCAGCTTGCCCAGCCAGCACCATACCCTGGTGAGTAAAGTATTTCTTTCATTATAAATCTCCCATAATATCTTTGAACTTTTGTTCAATGTCTTTTTCCTCTGAAGACATTAAGGCAGCAGGTAACACTTTTACCATTAGATGAGCGATATGATTATCATCTTCAACAATTTCTATAGAAAAAGATTCTAAATCGAAATCATTTTCTGAAAGCTTTTGTTGTAACATAGCTTTTATTTTTGTTAGCTTTGATCTTTCTTCCATGATTTATCCTTGCGATCATAGTCTTTAGGGGACTTAAAGGTATGGGAGCGTTGGCGAACACCGTCCGCCATACGCTCCACTCTCTGCTTTCTTTCCGTTAGTTTAGCAGCCTTGATTAAATCATGCAAGTTTGATTGCTTTGATCCCTTGCCTTTTCCTTCCGATTGGGATTTCTTCTTGCCCATAATCATACCTCTGATCTAGAAATTGTTCAAATACATCAGGTGCCGACTCTGGAGCAAGTGATTCATCCGCTCCATAAACACCACCATATTCAGATTCTTCGACAATTGCTTGATCTAATAACTGTTGTTCTATAATAGCTTGGTGATTCATTTGCTTCCGATCATTCAAAAATACTTGGATCTAGATATTTTACTAGTAGTTTGTCTACTTTTGGCTGAATTATTTCATCTGCAATTCTTTGGATTTCTTCCCAATCATTTTTAATATTTTTAGGAATTCTATCTTCATTATCTAAAAACGCTTGGAACCATCCATTGATGTAAATCTGATCAGCTAGATATTTACTCATTTTACTCCCTTAATTGCATAGTCTGCAATGCCCTGTGCATAGCCTTTTTGATAAGCTAGTTCCACAGCCTCTTTCAGCATCCACACCGGACGATCATAAAAGTCTAAGTGGTCGGACTTCCTACTTTCTAGAGTTTCCATATTGAGAACCCCAAGGATTTCTATATCATCGGAGATATTCATTTTAAATCCATTCCAAAACAGTCATACCATCATGACCATGAATATCTACTACGTCATCAATGTCTGAGTACAAGCCGGTTGATGCTAGTTTTGTGCACCAGCGTACTACGGCGGTTCTGTCAGCAAACATACACCCATATGCTACGACACCAGTACCCGATACACCACTTGCATCTTCGTGACGCACAAGTCTAAATGTTTTTGGTTCTATGTTAACGCTTCTATTAATCATCATCACTCCATTCTTCTATCAAACAACTAGCTCTGTTCTTAAAGATGCTGTTGTTGGTGGCAAAGGCTATAACTTGTGCTTCCGTAAACGGTGGAGCATCAGATTCTTTAAGGAATACTTCCCAATTATAATCATCTAACTGGTCAGCTTTTTCTGTTATTTCCCAATAGGCTTTGGCTACAGCCTCTGAATCAGAAAGTTTTTCTTCTGAATCAAGATAGTAATAACCGATACCAATGATTGGAAAAGCTACTTCGTATCTGTGCATGATATGTCCTCTTCAAAATAGAGTATAATGTCATCATCGCTTGTGACAACTTTTATAGCATCATCCCATTCAGGGTATCTTCCGTGAATAGTCTGATATTGCTCAACGATCGCAGCCGTTGCTTTATTGAGTTCAGAAACATATGATTGTGGATAGGTATTGAGTATCACCATATGCTTTTTAAGGTGTATCTCTTGGGTTTTTGATTCATAGTCAGCCATCATTATCCTTCTCAATAGAAGCCCATTTAGGATTCTGTTCTTCAACAAAATCACAAGCCTCGTTCAATGCACTGGCAAGTTCACGCATTGTTGCTATGTTGCGTTTACCCGTTGATTTAGTTTTGATTTTTGATTTATCTGATTGATAATCAATCAGGACTAACTCAACTGAACGATCGGTTGCATGACCATAGACTTTAATATCAGATCTAACCTCTGTTCTTAAAGTATATTTTTCTAGAAGGTCATGATAGATTTTCCAAGCGTCATTAGCGTACTTTTCAAAGGGATCTGGTTCGCCGGTATTCTGCATCCAAGTGGGTGGATTAAGTCTTTCTTCTAGTTCATCATATTTTATCTGGTCGGCTAATGAATCTCCATTAGAGACACGTTTCACGTATGGGAACAAACTATATAGCCCCTCAGAGTAGTTTGACTCACAGAAGAATTCGTAACCATTTTCTTTAGCTTTTCTTTGTGTTTTTTCCCACGGTTCACTTTCGGTTGGGATATATACTTCATCTTTATATGTAGGTTGATTCATATCAATCTCCCGAGGTTTGAATCTCTGGATCAGGAATAATTGTTTCGGGTCTAAAGATTACACGGTAACGGAAGCCGTCTACGGAAGCACCCTTAACTTGTTCAACAAAGTAAGACACGTTGTCTGATAGTCCAAGGAAGTGTTTCTTATATTGTTCGTCACCGATCTTACAGGTTACTTCTAACTGAGAGTCCTCATCATCTGGTTCAATGGAACACCTACCCTCAATTGTCATTAGATATGTGTCTGTAATGCCGTTGAAGAAAACGATGCGACGATCGATTTCAAAGTTGTCTGCTGCTTCCGAAATATTGTATGATGATACTTCTGCTTCACTGTCACCACAACTAACTAAGCCGAGTAGAATTAAAGCACATGCGCCTAGTTTTCCGAATGTTTTAAGTTTCATTTTTATTTTCCTTTAGTTTGGTTCTACAAACGATAATAATTTTGGCTCCACTTCTAGGCCGAATTGTGCAGCAAAAGTTTCAACGCGTTCTTTGGCTTCCACAAAATTAATAGAGTCTAGTTCCTGTTCATACAATTTGTTTTCATCATGGTGATCCATCGGTGGCACTACGTTCATACCTAAAATGGTGGGACCGCCACCCATAGATGATGAAGTTATATACACTGGTTGTTGCCGTTGAGGATTAGTGAAGAAGTCGGGGTCATCATCATGATCTAAAATGTCACGATAAAGACTTTCTTCGACTTCCACACCAATCATCACATGGAAAGTATATGAAATTCCCATCACACACCAAAGCTTTCCAGTGCTTCCAGCATATTGATACGAGTAGGAACAGGAGCTAGTGGTTCACCCTCTAGAGGCTCTACTACGCCGGGCTGAATGGACGCTAGACGCTCTGCAATCTGGTTGACGTATTCCTCTGCATCGAAGGACCGTGCGGCCTTCCTAGACACCTCTACAGCCTTCTCACGCACAGCGTAATCAAGGTCAGGAGTGTAGTAGTCATACTGGTTAAGTTCCTCGGGATGCAACTGCTTCTGAACAGTAATCCAACCCTGATATAAACCTAACCGGAACAAACCCTCATGATTCTGTAGGTTACACATGCCAAGTAAAGCAACCTCGGAATCACGAAGCAGCACGTTAATGAAATCATACCACTGGACATTCACAGGGTCTTTGATTTCTTTACCCTTAGAGTTTTTTAATACAGGTTTAAACACATATGCCTGATTAGTAGAAGGGAAAATAAATCTATCAACCTCGTTACGATCATGTGCGGTGAGATTAAAAATGTTAGCTGGAAGCTGAGACTCTTTAGCTTTCTCCACAGCGTTATCGGAAATAAGTTCAAACACTCCATCCTCGTTAAACATGCCTCTTTTCAACATGTCTTTCTCCCACACTTTACCATCTTCGTCACGATACACTTGATCAACAGGCTTACCATCTGGGGTTGACAGTTTAAACTTAGGGGTTGTTGCCGTTGCACGAATAGGATAAAGACCACCAGTTACGGTAGCGTTACCGAAATGCATTGTTACCTGTGATGCGTATGCTTTAATCTTGTTAGCCATTAGTATGACACTCCTTGTTCCCATTTCCTTTGCAGATATTCTGGTAGCTCATTGTAATATTCTTTATATTCATTCTCAAAACCGTTACCGCGATTCACTCTCTCATAAACCTGAAAGCCATTAGCGGTACGATAGAATGTATACTTTCTGCCAGTGTAAAGAACTGGATTTTTAGTTTCGTAAACTCGTCTTTCTAAAATCATTTTGCTAGATCCTGTGACGTTAGGACAAGACTCTCATTGTTGAGAGATAAGAATTTCATTGAAAGAAGATAAATAAAACGTGCTGTTGCTGGACCTTCTAAATCAAGTTCATCTAAAACACATCTTACTGATTCTTCATACCAATCATAGAATCTCATTTGATCCAGATCAAACGTATATGTACCATCGTCTGCTGTATCTAGTAAGACTTCATCAACTTCTTTCACAATGATTCTCATGATAATGCCTCTTTCAGAACCTTCATGCCATCATAAGTTAACTCACGACCAGAAGGTGTAATGGTTACATAGTTTCTTAACACTAGAAGTTTCTCTAGGTCAAGAATGATTTTTTCTGGACGCCCAGAGTGAACGACAATGTTAGCTTTACCAGCTTTACTACCAAGTTCATATAATGAACGTAGATAAGCAATATGATCCTCTGTCAAACCTTCACGGGTAATACCACAGGTTTCCAGGATATCATCAATGGCTTCTAGTGAACCAATGTCCTGAGCGGTGAACACTAATGTTCTAGCTTGACGCGGAACACCAGCAGAGGCTTTGCCTAAGGCTAGACAGGCTTCTTTGATTGGGTGCATATCTAACTGTAAAGCCATACGCTCCACAATCTTAGCCATCTCTAATTCGGAGTATGGTTGCAACATGATCCTGTAAGGGAACCGATCATACAATGGTTTGATGAGAAGGTCAGGCTCGGTTGTTGCCCCGATAATAGTGAGCGGAATAGAAAGATACTCTACTTTACCATTGGGGTAAGAAAGTTTCTTTTTCTCTAGAAGATCTAGAAGGAAATGCTGATCTTTCTTCGATAGACAGTGAATTTCATCAAGAAAAACCGTGCCCCCCTCAAATTCTTTCAATCGGTTAAAGAGTTTCTTCATGTCATAGTTGGGTGTCATTGTTAGTGAAAGTAATTCTGTTTTAGATTCTTTCGCTACAATCTCAGCAAGAGAAGTATTGTGAGTGACAATAAAATCCTTGGTTACATATAAGGAATCCTCAGCTTCCACTCTAAGACAAATCACTTCCGCTTTCTCCAACTTATCTATAGAAGCAATCTTGCGATATGGTTTTCTAGATTTTGGATTTTCCACAGTAGCTAACCAAGGATCTAATTTTAGATCCGAACTAAAGGGAGCGAGATCTTTGAGATTAATAGCCACCCTATATTCATAGGATTGATCTTCATCTCTCCAATATTTAGATACTGGCGCAGTTCCGCCTAGAGATTTAACTAGAGTGCTGACACCTTCTGCTAAATGCTCCGAGTAAGAGCTATAACTAGTGTGATTTCTAACCTGAGACCCGTCACAATCCATCAATCCTTGCAAAATATCTAATCTTTGAGAGATAGAGCCGAAAAGATATTCACTTGGAATGAATTTTTCTCTTGACTTCAATCCAAATAAATTCAAAGATCTTAAAGAGCTAAGGAGTTTATTTTCGTTTTTTGTTGTTAGGTCATTAATCTTCCAACGACGGGCGGGATTGGGTGTATATTCAGTAAAGCACATCCAGTCTGGGGCATTTTCCTCACATTTTTTGATAATATTAAAATCATTAGTAGTGATGACCCCCTGTGTAAGATTGCCATTAGCCAATAATACACCCAGAATATACGGATCTATTAGTAGATCTTTTTCATCAAAGGCGACTGGCTGGACCATAGGGATGCTGTACTTATAACTGGGAGTTTTACCACTAGCTGTAACATTTTCTCTTAGGGGCAAGAGAAGTAATTGCCTTAGTGTATATTCTTTAAATTGACCCTTTTTAGTTTTTGCCCACCAAATATGGTCTGGGTCACAATCTACATAAGAGCCATCAGTAAATGTCACCCTATAGGTATCAAGGACCCCTCTGTTAAATATGCCGGTCAATTTTGTTGGCAGACCATCTGATCCAACCACCTCATCACCAACATTTAAATTCTCAATATTAACCCAACCAGACGGCGTTAAAATTGGCGTCCCGTGTGGGTGTCCTTTACCAAACCCAGCTGGACCAAGAATAAGAACATGCTTTAAAGGTTCTAAACGTTCAATTGCCGCATCAATAGCGATACGTAAACGTTCTTTTGCTTTCTCTTGACCAATATATGCATCCCAACTACGGGGAGCTAGACTGCTATCTTTGTATGTTTCTTGAAAAATACTCATTTATCCTCTTCTCCATAAGGCCAATTTTCGATAATTTCAACGGTGCTCTGACCATCTTCACGTATTACTCTTCGTGGTTTGCCATCTTCTTCGTAGGGCCAAACTTTATTCTGTAAAATATGTCGCTCTGCTGTGGCTACAGCGAAAGATCTTTCGTCTCGATGTGGATGCCTTTTTGTTGGCCCCGACTTTAATGCGCGTCCCTCCCAACTACAAATACATTTAAGATAAAATAAACTATCGTTGCCTGGGAATTCTATAATAGAAATGCGATGTTCAGATAGTGGATGTTCAACAGTATCCATCTTTAACCTCTAATACTTGGACAAACCTTTGTTTAACATGCGTTAAATCTGGCGTTTCGCCATCATTTGGTTTAGCAAACTTTAGTCCATTATAAAAATCTGAACCATTCACCGTGATAATAACAGCCTTGATGGTGTCAGCATTGTTTAAACTTTCTACCAACCTGCCAGCTCTTTCTTTAAACTCTGAACTAGAGTCGGCGTTTGCATAAATTAATGCAAGGGTTCGATTCGCTGGCACTATATCATCAGCGCTAATACTCATGGGGGATTGATTACTCATATTTTTTCCTGCCTCTAAAGAAATATTTTTTAATTTTGGCGGATGAATATCGCCGTGATAACTGGTAGTAAATTTTGTTACACCATCTTTTTGAAAAACATGCACAACAAAATGCGCTTTAGACTGTATCTTAATACACTCTTCTGAAGTTATTTTTATGACCACTCCATCGGTTGCCGCATAATAGAAACAACAATTATCAAGATCAAAAACTATTGGACTCTCGTTACTCCAATAAAAAGGTTTTTTAAAACTAACAACATGGTTTAGCATGTTTATTTTTATAGGCTTATCTGGTTCTTCACCAAGATCAATAAGAGCATCTAACCATGCAACCTTCATGATTCAATTTCTTTCATCGTTTCCTCTAAATTCTTTGTCATTTGGTTACTATAATACGACAGTAACTCTAGTTCAATAGTTTCTAATTCTTTTTCAATGTTCTCTACTCTAAAAATAAGACTTTCTATTTTGTGAAGAATATATGCTTTCTTCTGTAATTTGAAGTCACATACTAACTTTTCAAAATCATTATGAACAAGAGATTGCAGATAGTATATATATTTATCTAAAATATAACCTTCTTGAAGCGGGTTTTGATAGACTTCAACGTAATGTAAATCTATCCCGTCCTTATCTTCCGCAACCTTACGTAACGTCTCTAGTTTATCAGACTGTGACGGAAAAAGATAGTAGGTTCCTGTTGAAATCCATAAACCGTTGAGAGACTTCTCATACACTCGTTTCATCAACTGACGCAATGCCATGTGATCCTGCTTTTTCGGTGTTTTAAGAAGAGGATCAACATGGTCGCGTATCTCACTGAGCCACGGGTATTCAATTTTAGAATCAACGCTATACCAGCTATAAAATCCTATCATTAATCCACCCACTGTGTTTTAAAATCTTTCCATGTAACATCTTGTTTGCCTAATTGTTTGTATGTTCCATTCGATATTACGTCGTTATCAATATTTTCTACGTCATTAGCCCAAATAGATTGGTGTTTGTTTAAAGATTGGTGGTTGATTAAAGATTTTTCTAACTGTTCTAGAAGAGAATCTTTTGTATCAGTGGTTACCTTGCCGTCCATGTCGGACCAGTCGATAACCCCTGATTCCACGGGTGAAGGCTTGATCGTTGTAGATTCGGTAAGTGGTTTAGTAACAGTCTTTTTACCAGCCCAATTACCAACAATTTCAATATCATTATCATTAGCAATCTTAAAATATTTAAGAGTTAAATCAATAATATCCTGAGAAGCATAGCCTAACAACATGTCAATATTGGTAGGATTGGAAGCGTGAGCGTTAAGAACATAGTCTTTCATTTCGACAAAATGACGAGCATACTTAGGCTCGCGATGCTTACGAAGATTGATCCAGTCAAGCTTGTTCAGGAAGCAACCACCATTATGCTCTAAAGTGAATACTCGGTCAACAAACAATTGTTTGTTTGTGAAATCATCTGGACCTAGTTCACCTAGTTCACGTTGATGAAGAATACGAGCAGCATTAGCCCAAGGCGGACCGCCATAAGAGCCACCAGTGAACTCTTCAAAAAGCTCAGCCATTTTAAGTAGAGCATCTGGACCGTTCTGTTCATAGATATAATGCCACTTAACCCAGGCACCACGACGATAGCTACCCATAGAACCATTACATGCTTGGTGATGACGTAGTTCGCCGCCGCAAGCAAGATGAACATATTCTCTAAAACATTTATCTAAACGTGTTACAAGATTATGATAGAGAACATCTGCTTGCTTAGCAAGTTCGGTAAGTTTGAAACGTGGGTCGGATAAAGTTTTTTCCTCTGCTAGTTTAATCTGATTGTCAACGTCTACTTGATCAGCCCCAAGTATATCACCGGCTTTTTGGATTTCTTCTGCTGTTGGATAGTTAATTTCTTCGAACTCTACGAAAGAGTTATTTACCAACCCGAACAGCAGATAGTAATCTGCTGCCGCCTGTGCCGGGTCGATCGTATCGGGGGTGACATTAGGCCACACGGTAGACCATAGTTTGTTTTTATAAGAGCCATCAGAATCAGAACAGGGTCCTTTTGCATCCTGATTTAAAACCTCGTTGAGATTAGCAGGAATTGTCAGCTGAAAAGGAAATGATGATGATGCACCATCGATGAATTCGTGATCATCTAGTGCATCAACATAATCTTCATCCTCGTCTACGTCTGGGTATGGATCATCCATTTCGTCAACTCCAACGTCTAATTTGTTCAGTAATTCATTCCATTTAACTGTGTTCATTCTAGTTCCTCTACTGCCGGATAAACCTTCAACAACCTATCAACAGAATCTTTATCCCATTCACTATTACTCATAATAGTGTTATGTTTTTTCCATTCTGTAATGTCGTCACCCCAATGTTTACATTTATCTCCAAGTCTTAGACATTCATCTTCATGCCCTTGAATGATCATTACATAATGATCTAAAATATCACAAGGATATTCTTTGGGATCGGAATCAAGTTTGAGTTCACCGCCATAAATATAATCATAATTTTTAGCTTTCTGTAAAGCATTCTTGTATGCAACTTCTTGCTGCTGGTCATATTTATCAGAATAAAAATCTTCCAGATCTTTCTTCCAATACTGGCAGTTACCATCTTTAGTGTTTGCACAACTAGTATGTCCACGTAGAATCATAGCAAAATGCTCATTCCTTTGACAGATAGCATTAAAGTTACCAGCGGTTACTACCGGTTTCTCTGGTAGATCATGACCCCACCAGTAAGCAGCGGAGTAAGCAATATACCATTCTTGCACCGCTGACTCAATAGCATGATCGCAATATTCTTTGCGAACAAATTTAATAGCCTCGTCAGCTGTTACGGCGCCGTTACTTGCCGCAATTTGCATGACTGCAAGAATTGTACCTGTTCTACCGTGACCACCGATACAGCCGATTTCGACCATGTTGCCTTGTGTTGCACGATAGTATGCTTCGTAAATCTGTACCAGACTCATTGCAGTGTCTTTTGGAATGCCGTAGTCAGGCCAGTTAATGAACTCGTTACGCCAAGTTGGACTCCAAATATAATCTGCATATAATCCAAAGTCGGGTTTATTTTCCGGGTCAGCTACCCGTACCGATGAACAGAAAATAGAAGTGCCGTCATATAGTTTTATTTCGTCATGCTTATGTGAGCATGTTTTAGCCCAGTTAGCTTTAGTTGTTCCTCCAGTGTTGTTTTTAGGTAAACTAATAATACCCTTTTGACTACTATTTAAACCAGCTGATACAGCCGATTGAAACGCTGCATCATAGATATTCGGGTTTGTTTGATATGAATATGACTCATTGGAATGATCGTCTGCGTCAAACAACGAGTTACCGGAACCGGTCTCTGTCGAAAAATCTTCTACGACTTCACCAGTTTCTTGATCCCATAGAATGTCACATTCAAAACAATAGTATGCGTTATCCTTTGCATTATCTGGACACGAACATACATCAATGTATTCAGAGCATTCGAAATGAATGATATTATATGATCGTTGACAGGTGGGACAGCGAATACCTAGCATGTGAAGGTTTTGTTCCTTCCACTGCTCGTATCCGTCATCCATGTCATCGAGAACGCTGTTTTTTACAGCTTCTTCTATGCCTTCTTCTATGCCTTTATCAATTTCTAGATAATCAATGAAATCTTCAGAAATTGTCATGCCCACACCTCGCCGCTGGCGCCATTGATCTTAATAATTTGACCGTTGAGATATGTTGCGCCGTGAATAGTACAACCAGAGTTATCTTCTAAAATTTCTAGACCATCAAGTGAGACTACACATGATTTGTTCCAACCTCTAGCTACAACAGCAGCGTGTGAAAGTTTGCCACCTAATGCGGTGAGAATACCAACAGAATTTTTCATTTGCATAGAATCTTCTGGCGCTGTTTCTGAGGCGACATAGATGTACGGAACTTTTTCTTCCGCAAATTTATCTGCTTGTTCGTGACCTACGGCGATGCGACCCATAACGATACCGTCAGTTGCACCGATACCTTTACCGACATAAACAAGATGTTCGTCACTGAATTCCTCTGTGACTTCCGGCTTAGGTAGTAAACCCATGAATCGTTCAGTTGCGGAAACAGAGGTAATTTCACCGCCTTTAACCATGTCGAAAAGGTTACGAATCTCTGCACGCTGCGAACGTTTAGCTACACGATACTGTAGAAGATACAGTTCGCCACGTTCAATCGTGAACTCGATGTCAAGGATATCTTTCTCTTTAGCTAAAAGTTTACCCATGTTTGCCTGTAAGGTTTTAGAGGCAGAAGAAAAATCTGGATGCTTCAACATCTCATTAATGGGAAATACTTTATGTGCGCCAGATACAACGTCTTCACCCTGGGCACCAGCGAGATAGTCACCATAAATGCCTTTTTCACCAGTATTTGGGTTGTGTGTGAAAGCCACACCAGTAGCTGAACGATCAAGGTTACCGAACACCATTTGCTGCACTGTCACGGCGGTGCCTAGGTTATCTTCGATACCTTCGATTTTACGATAAGATACCGCCTTCTCAGAGAACCATGAACGAAACACTGCGTTACACGATTCTAACAACTGAATATTCGGATCGTCAGGGAAATCCTCCCCTGTTTCCCGCTGATAGATGTCTTCAAACATTTCCACCATACGCTCATATGCTTTATCATTGAGTTCGTTCAAATGGAATGTTTTGGATGCTTCATAAACAGTGCTGAACGCTGTTGGATCTACGCCCTTGACTGTGACACCGTACATTTGGATAAGTCTACGGTAACAATCTAAAGCGAAACCCCTAGTTGCGCCCCTTGATTCCACAAAGCGATTAATATTGGATTTTGTTAAACCAACATTGAGAATCGTATCCATCATGCCGGGCATTGAAATGGGGGCACCAGAACGAACAGAAACAATAAGAGGATCACCGTAAGATGAGTTCCATGTAGTGTTTGTTTTATGGGCTAGATAACGCACATGAGATAGTAATTGTGTGTAAAATGTCTCACCAGTTTCAAATTTTTCGCCGTTAGCGAAGTCTTTGAAAAAAGTATGGTCGGTGGGGATAGCAAAAGCCAGCGGAACATTAAGACCCATTGCTAACATCTTAGAAATGTTAGCGGCCTTACCCCCAACTACCTTACTATTGTATTCACCTTCACTGAGTTGAATCATCGTCACCGTCCTCGGTCATCGATATTAGCATTGCTAACTGTGCCCAGGCATCTTTAGGATCAATTCCGGACATTAAAGAGATTACCGCAAAATTCTGTAGATTTTGACGCATAGCCCAACGAATAATACGCTTCAAAGAATCCGCGTCCATATCAGAGTAGATAAGTTCTCTTGCTTCCTTGTCGTCATTAAGCATTGCTGTACCCAATGCAACTACTGCTTGCCTTGCTTCTGTTTCGGTAATCATTTCAGTCTCCTAATTTTTCGGCCAGATCAGTTAGTTCTTTTTCAGCTGAAATTACTAACTGCTCAACATAGATATTTAACAGCTCTTTCATATTTTTTAAACCAGTTATGATATCTTCAGATAGTATTTGAGCATCGTTAAGACTATCAGAATCTTCCAACACATTTTGAATAGTTACTTGAACATTCCCTAAGTCTTGTGCAGTTAACATTTTAAACGATGGTATTGCTATAGCTTTAAGGACATCATTCTGTTTCATTTGTATCTTCTCCTAATGCGAGCAATGCGTCAAGCAACACATCGTTCATTTCTGTTGTTGTAACCATTGTTCTTCCAGATAGATCAGCTAAAGCTTGTTTTAGATGCTGCCTTGCAGCTGCCCGTCCTTCTAATTCAGGTATATGTTTCCGTGGAACATCAATGCCAAGTCGAGTATAAACTTCTGGCGAACTCAAATCAAGGATAACAGTAATTGGATATAAATTTCCCTCTTCTTTTCTTGTCAATATAACATCCCAGCCATCTACATCATTGCCCATGATGGAAGCGTTAGCTGTGAAGTTGGCTTCTAATTTTACTTTTTCCATATTCATCCTTAGGGTTTAATTACTTTCCAAATAATGTCATCGTAATCTTTACCATCTAACATTCTAAACATAATAGATGGATAGTCCATTGTTTTTGCTGCATCAGCAAAATCTTTACGTTCGGTGAGATGTTTGATTCTATCAAAATCTTTACATACTTGTTCATCTACCTCTTGGAACTCTGATTGAAGATCAAAAATTGTTCCTTTAATAATTGCATAAAATTCATCAGGGATATCTTCGATAAGAGAAAGGTAATCTTCACCGTTAGATAATGCTTCCCATACTTTACCTTTTGAAAAAGAGTAAATGATCTTATGTAATTTAATATATTCTGGATGTTTGATCTTCAAACGATATGATGTTTGATTATATTTAAACCATGTACAAACTACACCTTCACGTTTTTCAAACTCGTTAGAGGTAGCATGTCGATATGCTTCATCAATATCTGTTGGTCCAGTGATTTGTTCAACCACTGAACCATTCCACCATGTTACCGCTTGTAATGGAAAGTCTGCTCCATTAAAGTTGTTGATGGCGGCTATTAAAACAAGTTCTGCTCGTTCACCATAGTCAACACAAATCCTGTTATCAGGATAGATAACTTCAAATAAACAGGTAATATTTCTTGATTGATCGTAGTTAGGATGATTATCGTTCAGCCATTTGGTTGCCCAGATAGCTTGTTCTGATTCAAACGATCCCCTTGTTGATACTTGCCATCCTTTAGAAGTTGGATAAGCGATCGTCAACGAACCATCTAGCTTGTCATGAATAATTGGGGCCTGATCGTAGATTATTTTATCTGGTATAACCTCTGAGTAGTTGAAGATTTTACCAAAAGGTCTGGCAACAATTTTGTAGTCATCATCTAAAATAAGGCCACGACAATTTTTGGTGACCTCATTCCAATGCTGATTATATTGTGCTTTAGCAGTGTAGTTGAAGATGAATAGTTTTTCTTCAGGATGGGGTCTAATAGATACATAACCTGCATCTACTTCTTTTCTTAGGTCATCTACGCTGAACGTAAGATTTTCGATCATTATTCCTCACCGTATTTTTCCACAAACTTTTCTAATAGATCTGGATCACGCTTGTATAGTTCTTGATATACTTTCTTCCACCATCTTGGTGTATCTGGAATAGGCTTGGGATCTACCTCGTCAACAGATGCAATCTCAGACATATCATGGTCTTGGTCATTCATCTCATAGTAATCCCACATCATAGGATTATCTTCTAGCCACTCTTGGAGTTCATCCGGATCTTCTGGTGCATCATCCGGAATTGTAATTATCCATACTTGATAAGCGTTTGTTAGATCTTGTGTGATCGTTGCTTTTCTCATCGTTGCTCCAATTTATATGTGCGCCACGTCGCAAACAGATTGAAAATAACCCATATGATTAAACAGATTATTCCAAATGTAATGTTATCTACTATTAATATAACAGCGAGGAACAGGACCGTAGATAAGCATTGTAGCCAGGGCCACAGGTCGCCGTCAAGCCAGGCCCGGATATCCCTGAGCAGTAGCTTATTCCCCTTTTTAAAATCTTCCCAGGTTATCATTAGTTCTCCGTGATCCCTACGATCCGTCGTAGTTTTTCGATTTCTTCTGCGGCTCTTTCTAGAAGAGAAAGAGGCTGTGGTTTTCCTACATGTATAACCATAGCCCCCTCAATTATTTTTTTGTTCTCTGCGTCAGCTTTTCGCAAGGTTTCTACAATATCTTCTGGTTCTTCTGGCTCACGCCAGTCATATGTCGTATATTGTGTCATTTTGGAATTCCTTTATTCTCAAAAAATTTCCCCGAGGATCTCGAAATTAATTAATCACATTATCCCATTAATTCCTCTGTATAGATTTCATAATCTGGAATATCCTAGACTTATCTCATACATGCCACTGAAAGTTATAATGCGTGCTCCGTAGGCTTTATATTTATGACTATCAAAAGCTTCTGCCTCTTTCCAAAACCTGTCAAAAACGTCTTGTGGCACAGGGAACTGTCGATCAAGGTTGCGGCGCTCCACAAGGCTTCTAGGGGCATCAGAGACAAGAATAACAATCTCTAGCGAGAAGTCATATGATAAAGCGGTCACTCGGTTAAGCAGCCGATTCCTCAGTTTAGCATTTAGGTTTGTGCCATCAAGGTACACATCTAAACCATGCAAAATACGAGAATCAACAATGCGGTCAACAATCTCAAAAACTGTTTTATTGCATTTCTGATTTGTGCGATCATTCGTAAGAATCTCACGGTAACGATCGGGGGAAACTACGGCATCTTCTGAAATGAAGTCGTTAGATACCATATGTGCAGCCAAGGTAGATTTACCGCTACCAGGACATGCTACCGGTAAAAATAATGTCATTTGATTCCCCTAGTTTTCTCTAGTGCATTCCAGCTAAATTTGAAGCCAGCCATTAATTCTGCTTTTGTTGGCTCTCGACCAACATCTTCTTTAAAGGCGGCAATGACATCATCAATAGCTTTATCAAAGATATCTGCGGGCCAATCGCCCCATGTCAGATCACCACAAAACGAATGACCTTCTTCATTACTGTTCCAGTATCCCATAATCAAACCTCAATCATTGCATAGAAGTTATATAAAAATGTTTGAGATGGCACAGAAGAATACAGCACACTATAAACAGGATCACCCTTTGTAATCTCATATTTTTCTTTATGATGCCATATCACTGTTGCTTTTGGATTATTTATGACTTCAATAAAATCATCTATTGTTTTTAGATCTTTATAAATAGTTTTTTTATTTTCTTCTAAAGTAGAGTATTTAACTCCCGAAAGAAGATCATAGCCACCGCTAGAATCAATTGAATATATGATGTCATATGTTTTATCGTAGTGAGTGATGTAACGATAACCTTGTTCATATAATTCAATAAAATTATCTTCAGTATAGTAAAACCAAATATTATCATTTCCGTAGGCGTTATATACTAGTTTTTTATCAATATCACTCATTCTTCTATCTCTTTCCAAAATCCATAGATTGTTGACCCACTACTCTTTTATGATTTTAAAAGTTCCTTTATCATTTTCCCATATAACATTTTGACCCGCATTAATAGCTTCATAGGCATCAAAGCTTGTTTTTAGTTTATATCTAGTTTTAGCCATAAAACTCTTCCTCTGTGCCAACGATCATACCTGCCCTTTCTAAAGCAGCAAGAATTTGTTCCGCATTATCAAAACCTGCTCGCCGTAAAACTTGTGCAGGTGAAAAGTTTGTAATGCGATTAACATTTTCTCTTACGGGAATAAGAGTATGATTTCTTGGTGGTCGTAAACTAAACATTCTCTCTTCTTTCCCGTGATTCTCTAACACCTTTAGCCCATACATCAAAAGGATCATTATTTTTAAGATCCTTATATTGTTCAAATTCTTCATCTGAGATTTGAATGGAACATGAAATCTCTAATTCATCAAAATCAAACCAATCAAATACTGATTGATTCCAAGTATCTTGAATATGTTGAGCTAGATCATCTTTTGTTTTAAGACCTTCTGGAAGATCAGAAATATAATGTTTGAAGTTTATTTCTTGTGTTGATCCATGCGGATACCAAACATCTATTGTATATTTCATAACGTCACCACACATTCACCCAAACTCTATCACGGTCTGCATAGTCATACATTCGATCCCACCTATAGTTGAATAAACTGATTGTAAGCTCTTTGTCTTCGATGAGAAATTCCATTTCCTCAACCCAGGCATGAATTTGATCTTCGCCAAATTCTTCAATTGCTTGATCAACTCCACCGCTTTCAGCGACTTCGTTGATTGTTGAGTACCATTTGCTTGATTTAAATATCTCACAAATTGCTGTAGCCTTTTGAAATATATCTAGGCTATCATCTCTCCATGGAGCAGATACATTAATAGTTTCTCGCCAAGTCATTTTATCTCCTAATTAACTCATATAGTGGTAGAGGTAGGAATCGAACCTACAAAGCCGAAGCGACAGATTTACAGGTTTAGTGGGAGTGGTAGGACTCGAACCTACGTAGACCGAAGTCGATTGGTTTACAGCCAATTGCAATTGCCGCTATGCGACACTCCCTAGCAGGGACTATTTCCAGCTTTTCCAGTATACTATATTATGAATTGTTGTCCTGTTCACTGAGAACAGATTTCCTAATTCGGTTTGAGTATACTGTTTAGTCAGAAATAGTTCTCTGATTTGTTCACAAAGGTGAAACCTACATGGAGTTTCCGACTAATTAATTATCAATTAACTCTTAGTGTCCGTAATTTTAAGCCCCAATTACGAACGGTGGAATCAGCTACGTTTAGTTCTCGGGCTAGAGCAGCCTGTGAACCAGCCGCCTTTACGCGGCGGTTGAATTCGGTCCAGGTTAGACGACCAGCTTCCCGAGTTTCGATTGCTACTGTTTTTGCCATAATTATTTCTCCTTTTTATCTTTTTTCTCATTATGAGAATCTACAACAACTTGTCCCTGTATAATATGGAATTTATTCCAAGCAATGTTATCTGATGTTCTTTTTGTTGGAAAACACTTTGGACAATAATAGTCAATACTTACCGGTGGGTGAACATCCCCAAAAACCCAATTACCGTTTACTTCCATACTGCAACGGGTTTTATCTTCGTTTCTAAGATAATGACGTTTAAAACCATTGTTCTTATAAACAATATTACCAGTGAAATACCAGTTTCCGTGGAGACTGTTTATTTTGTCCCAGACTCCTTGATCTGTCATGCTGGAAGATTGGAACGAACTTCTGTCCGATTAAACTGACCATAACCTTTGCCATTGATTACGGCATCCTTAAGAACTGATCCAGTGGTCTGAAAGCGTGTTGAGAGTACGGTATCCTGTTCTAAAACAGCGTTGATAAGTGCAGCAAACTCACATTGGAATTCATATGTTTTTTGACGCTTTAGCTCTAAAGCTTTAGCTGCCGATTCTGTACGACGCTGCTCTAATTCGTCACGGTAATGCACTTCACCGTAAGCCTCAGCGATGAGTGACTCACCGATCTGCTTTAATAGACGGCCCACAGCAAAGAGTTCACCTAACTCTGGATCGAAAGCATCTTCTGGCATACATTTTGCAACACCAGTTGGTGACTCAACCCAATTATGAATATAAGCAACTGTTACGCCACCCTCTTCATCATGTCGGGTGTCTACCCAGAAATCCCATTCGTTAGCCATTTTCCTGTCTCCATTTTCCTATTGAATTAAATACTTGATCAGCATGACTTAACACTAATCGTTTACCTTCTTTTACCAAAAGATTATCAGAGTCATCATTGACTATGATAAAAGACTCGTCGGTTATAAACTCTTTAACTATTCTACCGTCGTGCGACGTGAATGTCAAGTGTATACCGTGCATTCTTAGTTCACCATCAGTCAAATTACTGTCTTTTTTCTTAGACATCTATTTCACCTCTTGATTCTCTAAGGGCTGGGTGAAGCACTTCCTTATCCGGACCATCTATTGTTTTTGCAGCATTAGTGACACAAGAAAGTAGCTTCACATCTCTACCGGCGTTTTTAAGATCATTCAAAATGTCCTGTACAGTACCGCAATCGAATTCACCTTTATAACCATATGGTTTATGTAGTTCATCTTTCTTAAAATGAACATCAATAACCATTCTTGTTACATATTGTTCATATGTAACTTTGGGCGGTTCGTCGTTAGCAAATTCTATGCTGTCATTCATATTATATAGTGACGTGTCAAATAATGGTTCCAAATTCCAGCCCGTATTTTCCCAATGTGATTGATTTAACCCAGACCAGACATGAACACTATCTACGCCTGGTTCTAATAGACGATAAATTAGTTTCTGGGGACATTCCAAAGGAAGATCGTCAAAGAGATCAAAGAGTGGTTCATAAAAAGAAAACCAGGACCATTTTTTATGTTTCGAATTATAACATAGAATGGGATGAAAATTATCGTAATGAAATTTTGACAGGGCGGGCCATTCTAGGTTATCTGGTTTCGTGAATCCATAGCCAATCGGAAGGATTGTGTCTGGTCCTACGAAATATGGAAAACTTCCATCTTCACCATCACCATTTTTAAATGAAACCCAATAATGCACACCATTTAAACATTTCTTGGCGGGAAAAAAATCCCACTCTAAAAACTGCTCATAGTTTGGGTAATCAAAGTATTTTTCGCTATTATTCACGAGAACTCCAAACTCAATGTATGCATTGCGATAGCTGCGGCAGTAGAAACGTTCAAACTACGAACGGACCCACGACCAGGGATTTCCACACAACCATAGACATCTGCAAGAATATCTTCAGGTAAACCAGAGTTTTCTTCACCGACAAGAATGCAAGGATTCTTGGGCCAAATAAATTTTTGTAGATTAGAAGTATGTGGTACATTGTTTTCTAATGCGACAAGATTGTATTCACGATCATGGATCGTTGAGAGAAAATCATTCTCGTTTTCAAAATATTGAACTTGCGTGTAATGATATGTGCCCACAGCACCACGTTTGTCCCACTTTCTACGACCAAAGTAAAGAACCTCTCTAAAGCCAAGAAAGTTAGCTGTACGAATAATAGATCCGAGATTCAGATTGCCATACACATTATGCATTGCAATTGCAGCAGGAATGCTGTTGCTCAAATTAATCTCTTTAATTTCCTCAACTGATAATGATTTAAAGTCATCAATCACGTTCATTTTCATCTCTCAAATCTTGTTGTAGAGCGTATACTAAATCGGCCTTGTTAACGGTGATACTGTCAATAACTTTTGTTATTGACTCAACATAATTTTCTTCAACTTCGATAATACTGAGACAAACTGCATCACCAATAACACTTACGTCCAGTAAATTATTAACTGGTGGAGCATATTTTTCATCTGTATGTTGAATAGTTACTGAATAAATTTTACTCATGATCGTCACCTATGTCCGCTTGCATCCATGAAATTTTGACCAACAACATCTTCTGATCTAACAACCATGGGACCTTGTTTATGTGACATGACAACAGCTACGCCAGAAATGCGTTTGCCGTGCTTTTTAATACACTCATATTCTTTGCAAAAATCAAGACCAGCAACAGTCCATCGCTCTTGTGGCTGAATATGACCAATTAGGTCCAAGTCCCATCATTCCTCCGGGGGCCACACGCCGAATTCATCGGCGCTAATAGTGAAGTATACCCTCTTAACACCAGAGTCAATCAGCTTACGCTGACAAGCCACGCAAGGCTTAGCCAAGCCAACATTACCTGATCGACCGATACGGGCAACATAAAGGATAGATCCTTTAGCGTCACCACAACGAGAAAGAGCATCCTGTTCAGCATGGACAGAAACTCTTTCTTTGATTCCTGGCATATCAAAATCACAATGAGCAGGATTGCAACGCAATCTGGACTGTCCAACAGACAGCACAGAACCACCCTTTACAAGCACAGAAGCTAAACGCCACTTGCTGTAAGTGTCGTTTGATTCAGCGATCTTTACTGTAAGATCAAGATATTTCCGGTGCCTACCGGTAACTTCCTTTAAACATTTTTACTCTTTTCTTTAATCTAAATATGGCTGCTTTAAAATAACTCTTGCATGACCCGGCGCTACTTCTTCATAAAGTGCAATGTATTGTT
>JACCDT011838096.1_pt1 | contig 22501 bp, 26 predicted proteins | sample 7446291 | NCBI WGS metagenome assembly JACCDT01 (sample SAMN15323446, study PRJNA562643) | freshwater metagenome | isolation source: river surface water | place: USA:Blue River Watershed | collected 2017-08-17 | reverse complement strand
TAACGTAGACAACACTTTCTACATTATTGGTACTGTCGCAGGACCACATCCTTATCCAATGATGGTGAGAGATTTCCAAAGCGTGATTGGTGAAGAGTGCAAAGTACAGATGCCTGAAATGACTGGGCGTCAACCTGACTATGTAATGGCATGCGTTGGCGGTGGTTCCAATGCAATGGGCATCTTTTATCCATATATAGATTATCCAGAAGTGAAATTGGTTGGCGTTGAGGCTGCGGGTCATGGCTTAAATAGTGGCCTTCACTCTGCCGCACTTTGCGTTGGCAAGCCGGGTGTACTGCACGGTAACCGTACCTATTTATTGCAGGATGAAAATGGTCAGATTTCTGAAACCCATTCCGTTTCAGCAGGTATGGATTATCCAGGTGTTGGCCCAGAGCATGCTTGGTTAAAAGATTCAGGTCGTGCTGATTATGTTGCGGTGACAGATGAAGAGGCCTTGAAAGCATTTCATGATTGCTGCCGTATCGAGGGCATTATTCCTGCCTTAGAGTCCTCACATGCAATTGCGTACGCATGTAAATTAGCGCCAACACTTTCGAAAGATAAAACAATCTTGGTGAACTTGTCTGGTCGCGGTGATAAAGATATGCATACCGTTGCACAAGCTACTGGCTCTGAAGGTTAATTCAAAGCCCATCACGAACATCTATAAAAATAATAAACACGAATTTCCATGTCAAAAATTACCGCACTCTTTAATGAACTCAAAGCTTCTGGGAAAAAAGGGCTAATTCCTTTTATTACCGCGGGCGATCCCGATCCAAAGCTCACAGTTGAGTTAATGCATGCATTAGTTCGTGGTGGAGCTAACGTTATTGAGCTCGGCGTTCCCTTTTCTGATCCGATGGCGGATGGTCCTGTAATTCAGCGCTCCTCTGAAAGGGCGCTCACTCAAGGCGTTACTTTGCATGGTTGCTTGGACATGGTTAAGGAGTTTCGAAAGCTAGACTCCAACACGCCAGTCGTCTTGATGGGTTACGCTAATCCAGTGGAGCAGATGGGTGCAGATCGATTCGCAACGGAGGCTAAAGCTGCCGGTGTTGATGGTGTTCTTGTGGTGGATTACCCTCCAGAAGAGTGCGAGGACTTCGCTGCTCGCATGAAGCTGGCTGGTGTCGACCCAATTTTCCTACTAGCCCCAACTTCATCACTAGATCGCATAAAGGATGCCGCCAAAATAGCTTCTGGTTATATATATTACGTGTCCATGCGTGGTGTAACTGGAGCATCCCACCTCAATACTCAGGATGTGGCTAGTATTATTCCCAAAATCCGTGAAGCCACCGCCATTCCAATTGCGGTAGGTTTTGGTATCAATGATGCCGAAAGTGCCCGTGCAGTATCAAAAACCGCAGATGCAGTAGTGATTGGCAGTCGAATTATTCGACTTTTGGAGGATTCTGCCCCTGGCCAAGCGGTACAATCACTCGAAACCTTCATACGTGAAATTCGCGTCGCTTTAGATAGTTAATGCACTGGATAGTTAAAAACTGATGAGCTGGATCGATAAATTACTACCCCCACAAATCCAACATACGGATCCTGCGAATCGCAAATCTGTTCCTGAAGGACTCTGGGTTAAGTGCCCCAGCTGCGAAACCGTGCTTTACAGCACGGATATAGAGGCTAATCTATCGGTTTGCCCAAAGTGTAGTCACCACATGCGCATTGGCGCTCGTCAGCGTCTTGATAGTCTTTTAGATCCAAAAGGACGCTATGAGATTGGCGCAGACATTTATCCAATCGATCCGCTGAAATTTAGAGACTCCAAAAAGTATCCAGATCGTCTTAAAGAAGCTAGTGATGCCTCAGGTGAGTCTGAGGCCTTGATTGTTCTTGGCGGCAAAATTGAAAGCATTCCAGTTGTAGCTGCTTGCTTCGAATTTCAGTATATGGGCGGCTCAATGGGTTCAGTTGTTGGTGAGCGTTTTGCCCGAGGTGTGCAAGAAGCGATTGCAAAGAAATGTGCTTTTATCTGCGTGACTGCTACTGGTGGTGCGCGTATGCAAGAAAGTTTACTTTCCTTATTTCAGATGGCTAAGACCAACTCGATGTTGACCTTGCTTGCTAAAAAAGGTTTGCCCTACATCAGCGTCTTAACCGATCCAACTATGGGCGGTATTTCTGCCAGCTTCGCTTTTATGGGTGATGTAGTAATGGCTGAGCCTAAAGCATTGATTGGTTTTGCAGGTCCACGCGTCATTGAGCAAACCGTACGTGAAAAATTACCAGAAGGCTTTCAGCGTTCTGAGTTCTTAATGCAAAAGGGTGGCATTGACATGATCGTGGATCGTCGCCAAATGCGTGGTGAAATCGCGCGTCTCTTGGCATTGCTCCAGCAGCTTCCTGAGCCTGCGATTGCGGGTAGCGCGGCTGTATAAAGCGCTTGAGTTCTGCACACCAACCCCCCATTCTATTTACTAGCCTAACGGCCTGGCTTAGTCACCTCGAAACTGCCCACCCAGTCGGCATCGACATGGGTCTTGATCGCATTAATCGAGTTAAGGGGGCACTAGGCCTCCACTTTGATTGCCCTGTTATTACTGTTGCCGGCACCAATGGCAAGGGTTCTACATGTGCCTATCTTGAAAGTATTCTGCTTGCATCTGGCTACAAGGTTGGTTGCCATATGTCGCCTCATTTGCTGGTCTTTAATGAGCGTGCCCGCGTCAACGGTGAAGAGGTTAAAGATGATCTATTGCTGGAACATTTTGCCGCCGTCGAGAGGGCTCGCGTCAGTTTGGTTGATGCACCAACTTTGACCTATTTTGAATTCACCACCTTGGCAATCATGCATTTATTTTCCAAGGCGAATTTAGATGCCGTGGTTCTTGAGGTTGGCATGGGCGGTCGTTTAGATGCTGTAAATATTGTTGATGCTGATTGCGCAATCGTCACTAGTATTGATATTGACCACGCTGATTTTTTGGGTGGTACGCGTGAACTTATTGGTCTCGAAAAGGCTGGTATTTTCCGTCCAGGCGCTATTGCAGTCTGCGGCGATCCCGTACCCCCTCAATCCTTGATCGATTACGCTGAAAAACTTGGTTGTGATTTATGGCTTCAAGGTCGTGATTACAATTTTCAAGGAGATAAACAGCAGTGGGGTTGGGCAGGGCGTCAAAAACGCTTTAGCGGTCTTGGTTATCCAGCTTTGCGAGGCGCCAACCAAATCCTCAATGCTTCTGCTGTGATTGCTGCTTTGATGGCCCTGCATCTGCGCCTTCCGGTCAGTGCCCAGGATATTCGAAATGGATTTGCCTTAGTAGAACTGCCTGGCCGTTTCCAAGTTCTTCCAGGTCAACCGACTGTAGTTTTGGATGTTGCCCATAATCCACATGCAGCTGCCACCTTGGGGCAGGGCCTCGATAAGATGGGCTATCACCCTTATACCTATGCCATTTTTGGTGCGATGGCGGATAAAGATATTGCTGGTGTGATTAAGCCTTTGCTAAATAGTGTGGACTTCTGGTTTTGCACAGATTTGCCGACACCACGTGCCGCTAGCGCTTCAGCCCTATCCGAGAAGCTACAGGGGCTAGGTGTAGCGCTTAAGAATGGGGAAGATGGCGGTATCGAGTGCTTCCCCGATCCTGCTGCAGCGTATCAAAAAGCGCTTTCTAAGGCAGGTGAGGGTGATAGAATTGTGATCTTCGGATCCTTCTATACCGTTGCCGGCGTAATGGCATATCGAAATAACCAGGCGCATTGATCCATGATTCGTTTACCGAAGCTTTTTAAGCGAAACTCTGAGACTGAAGACCTTGATCGAGGTTCAGCAAGGTCTCGCCGTACCGTCAATAAATTAGCCCCCCGCAGTTTTCAGCGTGCTCAAGAAAATGAAGAGCTTGCCCTTACTGAAGATCCAGAGCAACAGCGTGCCCGCCATCGCCTGATTGGAGCAGCTGTTTTAGTGTTAATTGCAGTAGTTGGCCTACCCCGTATCCTGGATAGCAAGCCCAAGTCCGTGAACAACGATATTGCGGTCAATATTGTTACTAGCCTACCTTCGCCCAATGCTGCAATGCCAGCCATTGATGAAAAGGCTAAACCATCAGAAATTATTCAAGCGCCCGTAAAAGATAAGGAAGTTGCTCAAGCTAAAGAAGTGGTTCCTGCAGCAATGCCTGATGTAAAACCTGAAACTAAATCCACTACTGTGGTGCCTAAAGTTAACTCGATAGGTCTAGCTGCTGGTGAAGAGGTAGTTGCAACTCCAAATGCCAATATCAAGCCAAAAGTGGAGGAGCTTCCTAAAAAGGCTGGCCCTGGTAAGTACGTCATTCAGATTGGCGCATTTGCTTCGGAAGATCGTGCTAAGGGCTGGATTGCCAAGATGAAGGATCAAAAGATCCCTAACTACGTACTTAATAAAACTGGGGCTGACGGTACAAAGCTTTATGTGTTGAGGGCGGGACCATTTGCTGACAAGGATGCGGCTGAGGCTGCTGAGAAAAAAGTCAAAGCTATGGGTCTTTCTCCAAGGCTGGTTGAGGTTGGAGCGCCTTAATGGAGTACTTATCCACCCTGAAATTAACTACGGTGGATTACTTCACCCTAGTAGTGCTGTTGGTTTCTGCATTGGTGGGGATTTCTCGGGGCTTATTTAAAGAAGTGTTGGCGCTTGCCTCTTGGTTCGTCGCAGCCTGGGTTGCATATCACTACACAAACTATCTCTCTGTGGAGTGGTTATCCACTTTTCATATGGATGAGCTTTTGAGTTTGGGTGTGAGCTTCCTCATTCTGTTTATTCTGACTTTGATTGTCTGTGGCTTAGTTGGGAATGTGATTCAAAAAATTATTTTGTCTGCAGGATTAAGCATGACAGACCGCTTTCTTGGTCTTGTATTCGGCTTAGCGCGTGGCGGTGTTGTCGTGGTTGTGATGGCTACATTGGCCGCCTTGACCCCGATACCTCAAAGTGTGGCTTGGCAAAAAGCAATCACCCGACCAGCGATCGATATGGCAACCAGTTTAATTAAAGGCTGGTTACCAGCTGATTGGGCAAAACAATTAGGTGATGCAATGCCTAAAATTACACCCACCGTTACACCTTCATTAACAATAGGGATCTAGGCTTATGTGCGGCGTCGTTGGAACAGTTTCCCACTCCCCAGTTAATCAGCTCATATATGACGCGCTGTTGCTCTTGCAGCATCGCGGTCAAGACGCTGCTGGTATGGCTACGATGAATGGCAATTCATTCACCATGCATAAAGCTAACGGACTGGTGCGAGATGTATTTAGGACGCGCAATATGCGTAGCCTTTTGGGTAATGCTGGCATCGGCCAAGTGCGCTACCCAACTGCAGGTTCCGCTAGTAGTGAAGAGGAGGCGCAACCGTTCTATGTCAGCGCTCCTTATGGAATTATTCTGGCTCACAACGGCAATCTCACTAATGCGGCCAGTCTGCGTGTAGAGATGGCTTATCGTGATCGTCGTCATATCAATACTAGTTCAGATACTGAAGTGTTGTTGAATGTATTGGCTGATGAGCTTCAAAAAGAAACCAACAGTGCTGCATTAGATGAAGGCGCTATGTTTAACGCGGTTACTCAAGTAACTCAGCGCGTCAAAGGTTCCTATGCCGTGGTTTCTTTAATCGCTGGCTATGGCTTATTGGCATTCCGCGATCCTTTCGGGATTCGTCCTTTGTGCATTGGCCGTATTGATACGCCAAAGGGCCCAGAGTGGATGATTGCCTCTGAGTCGGTTGCGCTTGATGGCCTTGGTTTTACTTTTGTACGCGACGTCAATCCTGGTGAGGCGATTTATATTGATTTAGATGGTAATTTCTCTTCACGCCAATGTGTTGCCGATGCAGTTTTGACGCCTTGTATTTTTGAATATGTTTACATGGCTCGCCCAGATTCCACTATTGATGGTGTAACTGTTTATAACGTACGTATGCGCATGGGTGACTATCTCGCGGAGAAGATTCGTAAAGAAACAATTCCGGGTGAGATTGATGTCGTTATGCCGATTCCTGACTCAAGTCGTCCAGCAGCAATGCAGGTTGCTAAACGCTTGGGCGTGGATTATCGAGAAGGTTTCTTTAAGAATCGCTATATCGGCCGCACCTTCATCATGCCTGGTCAGGCGGTTCGCAAGAAATCTGTTCGCCAGAAACTCAACGCCATGCGTATTGAGTTCAAAGATAAAACGGTATTGATCGTTGACGATTCTATTGTTCGTGGCACAACCTCATTTGAGATTGTGCAGATGGCACGTGAGTCAGGTGCTAAGAAGGTGATCTTTGCCTCTGCTGCGCCTCCTGTTCGTTTTCCGAATGTCTACGGTATTGATATGCCAACGCGTAGTGAGTTAGTTGCGTATGGTCGGACGGATGAAGAGATTAATAAGATGATTGGCGCAGACCAATTAATCTACCAAAGCGTCGAAGACATGAAGCAAGCTGTCAAAGACATCAATCCCAATATTCAGCACTTTGAGGCATCTTGCTTTGATGGCCACTACATTACTGGTGATATCAATGAATCCTACTTGGATGCTTTAGAGGCTGCTCGTAATACCTCGGAGGCGAAGGCTGACCGTCAGCGTGACTCCAGCGACTTTGCTCGCTCACAACTTCACTTGCACTTGGCAACCGAAGACTAAAAACAACGATGGAATTCCTCAGGCGCTACTGTCTGAGGCAATTCTGCAATTCGGTGTCAAAATAGCGGTATGAAGAGCAAAACTACCCGCAAAAAACCTGATTTCTCAAAGCTTGCGCTTGAAACCCTAGCGGTTCGGGCTGGCACTCGTCGCACCTCGGAATACCAAGAGCATTCAGACGCGATGTTCCTGACCTCCAGCTTTTGTTTCGATAGCGCAGAATTAGCTGCCGATGGTTTTGCCCATGCAGACCAAGGCTTTATTTACTCCCGCTTTACCAATCCCACCGTCAGCATGTTCCAGGATCGATTGGCTGCATTAGAGGGTGGGGAAGCTTGTATTGCAACTTCATCCGGTATGGCGGCTATTTTGACCATGGCAATGTCCCACCTCCAGGCGGGCGATCATGTGGTCTGCTCTCGTTCTGTTTTTGGTGCAACCATCCAATTGTTTAGCAATATTTTGGGGCGCTTTGGAATCACAACCACTTATGTGGATTTGTCGGATACCAAGGCTTGGCAAGATGCTGTCCAGGAAAACACCAAATTATTTTATTTGGAAACGCCTTCTAATCCTTTGACGGAAATTGCAGATATCAAGGCCATCTCTAAAGTGGCAAAAAAAGCGAACGCACTCTTCGCGGTAGATAACTGCTTCTGCACACCGGCCCTGCAAAGACCTCTTTCATTGGGTGCTGATGTAGTAATTCATTCGGCAACTAAATATTTGGATGGTCAAGGTCGTGTAGTTGGGGGCGCCATTGTCGGTAGCAATGATTTCATTATGGGCAAAGTATTTCCCTATGTACGAACTGCTGGCCCAACACTCTCAGCATTTAATGCTTGGGTCTTCTTAAAAGGCTTAGAGACTTTAGAGTTGCGCATGAAGCAACAGAGTCAAAATGCATTAGAAATTGCACAATGGTTAGAAAAACAGCCGGGAGTTGAGCGTGTTTACCATCCTGGGCTGAAATCTCACCCTCAGCATGTGCTTGCTAAACGTCAGCAAAAAGCGGGTGGAGCTATCTTATCCTTCACCCTAAAGGGTGGCAAGAAGGCTGCGTTCAAACTGATTAACCAGACCAAGCTTTGCTCAATTACTGCAAATTTGGGCGACACTCGCACAACGATTACCCATCCTGCAAGCACCACACACTGTCGCGTTAGCCCTGAGGTCCGTAAAGCTGCTGGCATTACTGACGGCCTTGTTCGAATTGCTGTTGGCCTTGAGAATATTGTTGATCTGAAAAATGATCTTATCGGTGGCTTAAAGAAGTAATTGTGGAATTGATGAATTCAAGACTGGGTAATCAATGAGTTTTACAGATGCTACTCAGTTCTGGAATGAGCGATTCAATAAAGAAGAGTTCATCTTTGGTAAAGCGCCAAATGAATATCTTGTTGAGCAGGTATCTCAGTATCTAAAGTCCAATTCCTCTGTTCTTTGTATTGCTGATGGCGAAGGGCGCAATGGTGTTTGGCTTGCCAAGCAAGGTATGTGCGTTACAGGTTTTGATGTGTCAGATATTGCGCTTGCTAAAGCCAAGCAGTTTGCCCTTGAAAACCAGGTCAACATTCAATATAGCCTCTGTGACACAGATGGTTTTGATTGGCAGCCCAATACTTATGATTCAGTAGTCGGGATATTTATTCAATTCGCCGATCCCGAGATGCGAGCTAGGATTTTCAAGCAAGTACATCGTGCTTTGAAACCAGGGGGCCTATTTATTCTTCAGGGCTACACGCCCAAGCAATTGGAATATAAAACGGGTGGTCCATCGCTGATAGAGCATCTCTACACAGAAGAAATGATTCGTGAACTGGGTCATGAATTTGAAATTTTAGATCTTCAGTGCTACGAAAAAGAATTATCTGAGGGTGCTAGACATACTGGTATGTCCGCTTTGCTTGGCATGGTTGCTAAAAAACCTAATTAAAATTTTTGGGTGTAAAAAAAGCTGCCGAGGCAGCTTTTTGTTGTGCAGTAATAATGCCGAAGCACATTAAGCTTTTTTAGCGTAAGCAGAGCACCAGCCCTTAGCTGCTACTTGCTTTGTTCCAAACAAGGAACAACCTCCTGCGGTGGCAGAGCCTTTAGCCTGATAAAGCGCGCAGTTATCGCACTCTTGCCCAGCTGCATATTTTGCGTATTTTTCTTTATCGACTGTTGTAGCGACCGCTTTGTAACCCAAAGCAGCGGCTTGTGGATCGGTTTCAGAAACCATTGCTTGAGCTTGAACTTTACCGTTTAGGGCTAATGTACAAGCACCAGCGGCAGACAAAATCATAAATTGACGACGACTATTCTTCATTGCGACTCCAGTTGTTGGGGGGGTGAAAATTAATTTTTTTGAATCTTAGCATATTCAATCAGATGCTATTTTTAGCAGCTAAGGTATTCAGCAGTACCCAACTTTAAGGCAAGGCTGCCTGTGATATTGGGGTTTTCTATGCACTCAATATCAAATACCCAGATTACTAATGCTCAATAAACCGCCGTGGATCATTGATTGGTCGCAAAGGCATGATGTGAATCTGATGGCCATCAAGCTCAATATGCATTTCACTGCCAACCACCATGCTCAGCCGTTTTACTTCAGCTGAGGAGGCCTCCCATTCAATGGTGTTTTCACTACCCAGAATTCTCAATTGAATAACTGCTATTTGGCCAAGGCTACTCATCTTTTCAACTTGCGCTGGCACACTGACGCCACTTGGGGCGCTATGAATACTTAAGCCACTTTGGGGGATAACCCAGGCAACACGGGCTTTTGGAGGAATCTTCCCTTTATCGGTAACAGAGAAGATCTTTTCGCAGCCGTCCCAGCTCAGGCTGCCAGCATCGAAGACCCCATGAAACATATTGTTGATACCAACTAATTCTGCAACACGCGAGTTTCTGGGTTTTTGGAAAAGAACTTGTGGAGAGGCGGTCTGCAAACTAATGCCTTGGTCTATGACGGTGATGCGGTCGGCCAACAAATCTGCCTCACGTAAATCATGCGTTACCAAAATCATTGGAATATTTAAGTCGGTACGAAGCTCTGCTAATGTTTTGTATAAGCCTTGGCGTGTTGGCGCATCAATCGCTGAAAATGGCTCATCCAGAAGCAAGATTTTTGGTTGCCTAGCCAACGCTCTTGCAAGAGCGACACGTTGCTGCTGTCCGCCAGAGAGCTCATGGGGCATGCGCTCGGAAAGATTATCGATACCCATGCGCTCCAGCAAATTCATGCTGATTCTCTTGCGGTCTGATTTGCTGAGAGTGGAATTTTGTAATGGGATTGCTACATTATCGACAGCGCTGAGATGTGGGAAGAGGGCGTACTGCTGAAATAAGAAGCCACAAGAGCGTTCTGCGGGTGAAAGTTGATGGACTATGTTGCCAAGATTATTAGTCTCAAGCCAGATCTCGCCGTTGCATTCAATTTTTCCGCTGGCTGTTTTGTTTAGGCCAGCAATTGTTCTAAGGGCCGTAGTTTTACCACTTCCAGATGGTCCAACTAAAGCATGGAGCTCGCCAGGTGCGCATTCCAGGCTAATTTGCAGTGGGCTTGGGTTGATCTGGTTAATTTTGACCTTCAACATTAAGTCAGGCCTCTGCGTCGATTTGGGTTACCACCAAATATTCCATATGAAAGTGCTATGCATATGAGTGATGTCCCTAGCAGCACGAGCGCTATAGCGCCAGCACCTGCGGTATCAAAGCTCTGAACCTTGTCATAGATAGCAATTGAGGCTGTTTTTGTCTCTCCAGGTATAGCGCCACCAACCATGAGGACGACGCCGAATTCCCCAAGGGTGTGGGCAAAAGTGAGGGCGGCTGCACCCGTAATACCTCGCCAAGATAGTGGCAACTCGATTAGGCGAAAGATTTGCCAATTACTCAGGCCGCTCACTTGGGCGGCCTCACGAATTTCAGGATTTATAGCCTCAAAGGCTCTCTGAATTGGTTGAATAGCAAATGGGATGTTCACAATCAGCGAGGCTAGCAAAATGCCCGTAAACGAAAATACAAGGGGTATTCCGAAGATGCTCTTGTTTCCAAATGAATCTAGAAAGTAATAGCCTAAAACTGTGGGTGGGAGCACCAAAGGGAGGGCTAGGGCGGCTTCAATCCAGGGGCGGCTTCTGTTTAGCTTAATCAGCTTATGCGCTACCCATACCCCAAATGGCAGTATCAGAGCCATGGTCCAAAAAGCGAGCTTTAAAGACAGCAGAATTGCATCAATATCCATTTTTTGATTGTATTGCCATTGTGGGCTAGGGTATCCCACTATATAACTACCCATAGCTTCAGTGTCCAATATATGCACGTATACGCATATATTAGTAGAGTCAGTGAATAATAAAATAAAAGTTAAAAAAGCCACCAAAGATCTTTCTCCAAAAGCAATGGAAAAGGTCTTTGTGCATGTTGCTGAATATTTCAGCGTTCTTTCAGAGCCTTCACGCCTGCGCATTATGTATGCGGTGTGTAGCGGTGAAAAGTCTGTTTCTGAGGTTGTTGAGTTATGCGGCTCGAGCCAGGCAAATGTTTCGCGCCACCTTGCAGCACTCCATAAGGCAGGCATTTTGCTCAGGCGTAAAAATGGAACAGCTGTTTTTTACTCCATCGCAGACAACGCAACTGTAGAAATGTGTCAAACGGTATGCGCCAAGATTGCTGAGAGTTTGCATTAATTTTGAAGCATCTATTCATCAAAGCAGAGATCACATGACCAAAAAACAAATAGAGATTAGTGCGCAGGATATAAGCGCTATCGAAAAGCCAGCTAATCAGGCGCGTCTCGTCAAGGCGCCTGAGCATTTCATTTCCCAGGAGCTGATCGCAGACATTAATGCCAATGGCTTGGATGAAAACCGTCGCGGGTTCTTGCGTAAGGGCTTCATGTCTGCTCTAGGTGGCGCGACAGCAGGTCTAACGGCTCCACTAGCTATGGCAGCGAGTGAAGGTGATCCCGCGATTCTTGAAAAACAGGAATGGCAGACTACTCTGGGTAAAAATGTGGCCACCATGCCATATGGCGTTCCTTCCATTTATGAATCCAATCTCATTCGACGTGAGTCCCCTGGTTTAACTCGCGTATCAGCTGCCTCGGTTGCCTTCACGCCTCTACAGGGTTTGTTCGGAACCATTACTCCTAATGGTTTGCATTTTGAGCGCCATCATCAAGGTTGGTACAACATCAACCCAGAAACACATCGCTTGATGGTGAATGGCTTAGTGAAAAACCCGCGTGTTTTCACAATGAATGATTTGATGAGGTTGCCATCAGTTTCTCGCACCCACTTCATTGAGTGTGGTGCTAACACTGGTTTGGAGTGGGGTAACGTTGCTGTTCCGACAGTTCAGTACACCCACGGCATGCTTTCTTGCTGCGAGTTCACCGGTGTCCCATTAAAGGTATTACTTGAGGAGTGTGGCGCCGATCTCAAAAAGGGGAAGTTCATGCTGGCCGAAGGCGGTGATGGCTCGGGCATGACTCGTACCATCAATCTCGAGAGTTGCTTAAATGACACGATTGTTGCTTGGGCAATGAATGGCGAGATGTTGCGTCCTGAAAATGGTTTCCCATTGCGCTTAGTTGTTCCAGGCGTTCAAGGCGTTAGCTGGGTTAAATGGCTGCGTCGATTAGAGGTTGGTGACATGCCTTGGAATGCTAAAGACGAAGCGGTTCACTATATAGAGCTCATGCCTAATGGCGACCATCGTCAATACGCATCAATACAAGAATGTAAATCAGTAATCACAACACCTTCAGGTGGTCAGCAGTTACTTGATAAAGGCTTCTATAACGTGAGCGGAATGGCTTGGTCAGGTCGCGGAAAAATTACTCGCGTAGATGTCTCTTTTGATGGTGGAAATAACTGGCGCACAGCTCGCCTTGAAACTCCTGTGCTTACGAAGTCGATTACGCGTTTCAATATCGATTGGATCTGGGATGGGTCCCCCGCAATCCTGCAATCGCGTGCGATGGATGACACTGGCTATATTCAGCCAAATATTAAAAAGTTACGTGATGTACGCGGAACTCGTTCCATCTATCACAACAATGCAATTCAGTCATGGAAATTGGATTCAAACGGCGAGGTGAGCAATGTTCAAGTTGGATAAATTTAGTATCAGCCTAGGATTTGCTGCGCTCATCGCAATTACTGCGCAAGCAGCTTTGGCGCAATCAGGTTCTGCCAAGTTCCCAGGTATTGGTAGAGCGGCCACACCTGCAGAAGTTGCTGCTTGGGATATTGATGTTCGCCCTGACTTTAAGGGACTGCCAAAAGGATCTGGCTCAGTTGAAAAGGGCCAAGTCATTTGGGAGGCTAAGTGCGCAAGTTGTCACGGCACCTTTGGCGAATCAAATGAAATCTTTACCCCTATTGCTGGTGGCACTACCAAAGATGATGTGAAGACAGGTCGTGTTGCTTCATTAAAAGATATGAAGCAACCGCAAAGAACAACCTTAATGAAGGTTCCAACGGTTTCTACCTTGTGGGATTACATCTACCGCGCGATGCCCTGGAATGCTCCTAGATCTCTGACGCCTGATGATACCTATGCATTGGTTGCATTTATTTTGAGTCTCGGTGAAATTGTTCCGGATGATTTTGTGCTGAGCGATAAAAATATTGCTGAGGTCAAAATGCCTAATCGAAACGGAATGACAACTAAGCATGGCTTCTGGAGTGTGAGCGGTAAACCGGATGTGAACGGCAATGCTTGTATGCATAACTGCGTGCCATTTGTGCAAATTGGCTCAACACTGCCAGATTTTGCTCGAAATGCACACGAGAATATTGCTGAGCAAAATCGCATGTACGGCCCTTATCGGGGTGCAGACACAACCAAACCCCCAATTAAGCAATTGCCAGGAGCTTCTGGGGAGGGCTTGGCCCATGCAGCTGATACCCATTCTTCTGCGGCAAAAGGCCCAGCAGCACTCTTTAAAAATGAGAACTGCTCAGCTTGTCACGCTCCGAATGCCAAGTTGGTTGGACCTTCTATTGCGGATATCGCCAAAAAGTATGACGGCCAAAGCGGGGCTCTTGATAGGCTCATGTCTAAGGTCAAAAACGGTGGCGCAGGGGTTTGGGGATCGATTCCAATGCCTCCGCAAGCTCAACTTTCGGACGATGATCGCAAGACTTTGGTGGTTTGGATGCTTTCTGGCGGTAAATAAATTGCCAATTAGGTAGTAACCATGGTGTTTTAATGCAAAATAAGCAATAAATTGAGAGAAGTAAAGATTAATAAAGGAGTTTTTATGAATCAGCAGCGACGCAGTTTGATGAAGTATTCAGCAGTTTTTGGCTTGATGGCTTCCGCAGGCCTTATTAGTACTGCTCAAGCTCAAGAGTGGAATAAAGCCGCTTTTGAAGGCAAAGGTATCGATGATGTATTCAAGATTATGGGTGCTGGTAGCCCAGATAAATCATCTGCAGTAACGTTAAATGCCCCTGATATCGCTGAAAATGGTGCGGTTGTTCCTGTTGGAATTACCACCACACTAAAAGCAGAGCAGATGGCAATCTTGGTTGAAAAAAATCCAAGCTCACTTGCAGCTCAATTCTTTATCCCTGCGGGCACTGACTCTTTCGTTACAACTCGTATCAAAATGGGTCAAACATCCAATGTGTATGGCTTGGTAAAGGCTGATGGCAAGTGGCTGATGACTGTCAAAGAAGTCAAAGTAACGCTTGGTGGTTGCGGCGGTTAATCCCGAAGCATATCGATAGACACAATTCATATATAGAATAAAAGAGGAACCAAAATGGCTGATCCAATGCGCGTAAGAGCTGCTGAAAACGGCGGTACTGTAGACGTAAAAATTTTGATGAAACACGATATGGAGTCTGGACAGCGTAAAGACGCTTCTGGTAAAACAATTCCAGCTTGGTTCATTAGCACCATCAATGTAAAAGCCAATGGCAAAGATGTATTTAATGGTCAATTTGGTCCGGCAGTTTCCAAGGATCCATTCTTGAACTTTAAGTACAAAGGTGCCAAGGGCGACAAGATTGTTGTAACTTGGAACGATAGCAAGGGCGACAAACGCACTGACGAAGCAACCGCTTCTTAATTGCTTCAATAAATCTTCACCGCCTCCGTGGCTTTGAAAGGGTAGGAAATGCAGCGTAAATTGACCATAGGGTTAGCTACTGGTTTAGTGGCAACTTTATTAACAATGACATCTTCGGTGTCAGCACAAAAGAGTGCTACAGACGATATTGCCAAATATCGAGAGATGATTGCGGATGGTAACCCTTCGGAGCTCTATGAGGCGGCGGGTGAAGATTTGTGGAAAAAACCAGCTGGACCTAAAAACGCTACGCTTGAAAAGTGTAATTTAGGTTTAGGGCCAGGTGTTGTAAAGGGCGCTGCAGCACAGTTGCCACGCTACTTTAAAGACACGAACAAAGTTCAAGATCTCGAATCGCGTTTGATGACCTGTATGCAAGTATTGCAAGGTCGCGATCCTCAAGAGATGATTGATGCTCCATTCCAAAAAGGCCCTAAGAAGGATATGGAGGCAATTGTTGCCTATGTTGTAACTCAGTCAAAGGGCGACAAGATCAAGGTAAGTACTGCGCATCCTAAAGAAAAAGAGATGTATGACCTTGGTAAGCGCGCCTTCTTCTTCCAGGGCGGTCCGATGGACTTTTCTTGTGCATCTTGCCATGCGGAAAACGGCAAGCGCATTCGCTTACAGGATTTACCAAACATTACCGACCAAAAAGGAGCTGCCTTAGGTTGGGGGTATTGGCCAGCATATCGCGTATCTAGCGGTCAATTTTGGACAATGCAGCAGCGTCTAAACGACTGTTTCCGCCAACAGCGTTTCCCATTCCCAATTTATGGTTCCGATGTCACGATAGCTCTGTCTATGTATATGGCTAAGACGGCTAATGGTGGCACAGTTGAAACACCAGGCTTAAAGCGTTAATGGATAAGAGATGACGAATATGAAAATTACACACTTAAAACAACTCTTAGCTATTTCAGGATTTATTTTTGCTGCAGGTTTAGCTTCAGCACCAGCGCTAGCGCAGCAAAAGAATGATCCAAAATTCAACAAGATGATTCAAGATAGCTTCAGAGCTCAAGGGATTGCTGGTCTCGATCGAATCGATCAAGATGCGACGCAAAAGTTCTGCTCAGATCCGCAGTTTGCCAATAGCAAACAGGGTGAAGCGATGCGTGAAAAAATCCAAAAGATCAATATGGATTCTATTCAGCAGCCTTCTGATGGCAAGTACATCGGCGACTGGAAGAATGGCGAGAAGATTGCCCAAAGCGGTCGTGGCGCAACCTGGTCTGATAAGGCGGATACAGTAATTGGCGGTGGTTGCTATAACTGCCATCAAATTGACCCCAAAGAGATTTCTTATGGAAACATTGGCCCATCATTGACTGGATATGGAAAAATGCGTGGCTACTCCAAAGAGGTTGTAACGTATACCTGGAATCGTATTAATAATTCGAAGGCGTACAACGCATGCAGCAATATGCCTCGCTTTGCCCATTTCAAATTACTGAACGAACAGCAAATTCAGGATGTCATGGCTTTACTGCTTGACCCAGAATCCCCTGTAAATAAATAACAGATTAAAAACGGGCCGAAAGGCCTGTTTTTTTAAGGAAATACTATGTCATTAAATCGTCGTGAATTCTTGCAAGCATTGGCAATTGCCTCTGCTGGCGGCATGAGCTTGCAATCTAATTTTGCTAACGCACAAACAACTGCGCAAAAGTTCTATGATTTGCCGAAGTTCGGCAATGTCCATTTCCTTCATTTCACAGATTGTCATGCGCAACTTTTGCCAATCTATTTTCGTGAGCCAAACGTTAATTTGGGTATTGGCGCTCAAGAGGGCAAAACGCCTCACTTAGTGGGCGAATATTTCTTAAAGGCTAATGGCATTAAGCCGGGCACGCGCGATGCCCATGCATTCACCTACTTAGATTACGTAGCTGCAGCACAAAATTACGGCAAGATGGGCGGCTTTGCCCATATGGCGACTTTGATTAAGCAAATCAAATCCAGTCGTCCAGGCGCATTGTTATTGGATGGTGGTGATACTTGGCAGGGGTCAGGAACCGCGCTCTGGACCAACGGTCAGGATATGGTTGATGCGGCGCTGCTCTTGGGGGTTGATGTGATGACTCCTCATTGGGAGATGACTCTCGGTGAGAAACGTGTCATGGAGATTGTGAACGGCGACTTCAAGGGCAAGGTTTCTTTTGTTGCTCAAAACATCAAGACAGCAGACTTTGGCGACTCCGTATTTAACCCTTATGTTATGAAAGTGCAGAACGGGATTCAAGTAGCCATCATTGGTCAAGCCTTCCCGTATACGCCAATTGCCAACCCACGTTACTTCACGCCAGATTGGACATTTGGAATCCAAGAAGAAAATCTTCAAAAGACAATTAATGAAGTGAAGGCCAAAGGTGCAAAAGTAGTTGTATTACTTTCTCATAATGGTATGGACGTTGATTTAAAAATGGCATCACGTGTTACTGGTCTTGATGCCATCATGGGCGGCCATACCCATGATGGAGTACCTATTCCAGTTAAGGTGAAGAATTCTGGTGGCGTGACTTTAGTCACCAACGCAGGGTCCAATAGCAAATTCCTGGGTGTGCTTGATTTTGATGTGAAAGGTGGCAAGCCGGTAGATTTCCGTTACAAACTTTTCCCAATCTTCTCCAATATGATTGCGGCTGATCCTGCTATGAATAAACTCATCGCAAAAGTTCGGGCGCCATATGAGGCTAAGTTGAATGAAAAATTGGCTACCACAGACAGTCTTTTGTATCGTCGCGGTAATTTCAATGGCAGCTTCGATCAATTAATTTTAGATGGCCTGATGGCTCAGAAGAATGCGGAGATTGCATTTTCTCCAGGTTTCCGCTGGGGTACGAGCCTGCTTCCAGGTCAAGCGATCACCCGTGAAAACTTATTAGATCAAACTGCAATCACCTACCCATACACTACGGTTACCAACATGACTGGTGAAACTATCAAGACAATTCTTGAGGATGTGGCTGATAATTTATTTAACCCGGATCCGTATTATCAGCAGGGTGGCGACATGGTTCGTGTAGGCGGCATGCAATATACGATCGATCCAGCGGCATCTGCTGGTAAGCGTATTAGTGATATGCGTCTCAATGGCAAAGATATCGATCCAAGCAAGACTTATAAAGTTGCTGGCTGGGCTCCTGTTAGTGAGGAGGCGAAGAATGCCGGCGGAGAGCCAATTTGGGATGTGATCGAGCGCCATTTGCGTGACGTGAAGGTGGTTAAAGCGGTCAAGCTCAATGAGCCAATCATTAAAGGCGTAAAAGCTAATCCTGGAATGGTTTCACTCTAATTCTTTTTACTAGAGATCAATAATGAAAAAATTAATTCAGTGCCTTGTAGTTTCTTTTGCTTTATTTGGTTTGGGCGCCTATGCTGCTGGACCTACCGAAGTCGTGTATCACATTGATGATGCTGAGACTCAAGGGATTAAAGGCTTGCGTAACATTCGAAACCATCTGGATGTATCACCGCAAACCAAAATCATTGTTGTTACTCATGCTAACGGTGTGGATATCATGATGGAGGGTGCAAAAGATAAAAAGAATGGAATTGAATATGCCCCTCTAGTGGGTGCATTGAAGTCTCGTGGCGTTCGTTTTGAGGTTTGCGAAATTACATTAAAGAACCGTAATCTTAAAAAAGATCAGTTCATTCTGGATACTGACTTCACTCCATCTGGAGTTGTTCGAGTTGCTGACCTTCAGTATCAAAATCACTTTGCTTACATTAAGCCTTAAGTTATGTTCCTGATGGTTTTTGAGAAGTTCTCTTATGTATTGAGGGCGATCCTCCTTAGCAGTTTCTCGTTACTGATTCTTACATCCTCAGTTAATGCATCAGACGGCTTACTCTTAAAGCCTATCCAGGTAGCGCCTCACACTTATTTCGTGCAGGGCTTTGCTGAAATGGGTAGCAGTAAGAATCAAAACTTTATTTCCAATGCCGGTTTTGTTGTTACGCCGAAAGGTGTGGTGGTAGTTGATGCTTTAGGATCTCCTGTTCTCGCAAAGAAGCTTATTGCTGAAATTAAAAAAATCACCCCTCAGAAAGTAGTTGCAGTTATTGTTACTCACTACCATGCGGATCATGTCTACGGACTTCAAGAGTTTAAGAAAATTGGAGCAAAAATTTACGCCCAAGGTGAGGGTAGAAGCTACATTTCTTCTGAAACCGCTAAACAGCGACTAATTGCTTCGCGAATCGACTTTGCGCCCTGGGTCAATACCTCGACAACATTAATGGGTGCTGATATATGGATAGATCAAGCCTATACACTCAGAGTTGGTGGTATTGAATTTAAGATTGGAAGGGTAGGTCCCGCTCACGCACCTGAAGACCTCATTATTTACGTTCCTTCTGAGAAGGTGCTTTTTGCTGGGGACTTGGTATTCCGTGGCCGAATTCCTTTTGTTGGTAACGCTGACAGCAAAGGTTGGTTGCAAGCTTTGGATGAAATTCAGTTGCTCAATCCCAGCATTGTGATTCCTGGTCATGGCGCTCACTCAGTTAATCCCACTGAAGATATCCGTTTTACACGAGAATATTTGAGGTATTTACGTGAATCTATGACGAAATCAGCTGTCAATATGGATCCCTTTGAGGAGGCCTATCAGCAGGCAGATTGGTCAGAATACGAAGGAATGCCCCTGTTTAGGGCTGCAAACCGGATGAATGCCTATAACGTCTACCTCTCAATTCAGGCGGAATAAGGCAGATTTATCATCTGGGCTTTAAAATAGTCGTTTACATGGCTAAATGACTGATTTCAAATGAAATTACTAATATCTAGGCTTTGCCTCACTCTGCTTGCTGTTTTCGGACTTCATTTGTCCGCCTACGCGACACCGGACCTTGCAAATGGCAAAAAAATTGATCAGCAGAAATGCTATTCCTGTCATGCCAAAAAATCTGGCTTTGGTAATGGCGACATGATCTACACGCGTAGCGATAGCAAGGTTAAAAACCTCCAGAATTTAAAGTCCATGGTAGCTATGTGTAATACAGAACTGCGGCTTGATCTTTTTCCTGAGGATGAGGCAGATGTTGCAGCCTTTCTTAATAAACAGTTTTATAAATTTAAATAATTTCAGTAAAGAATTTTGATTATGGATGCGGTAGATATTTCCTCTCTTAGCAAAGCAGTTTTACTCTCTACCTTCGCGATTACTTTCTTGCTAGGTGCTGTAATGCAAAAAACGGGTTTTTGCAGTATGGGTGCTGTTTCAGATATTTTTATTATGTCTAGCTGGGGTCGTCTTAAGCAGTGGTTTCTTGCTATCGGCGTTGCTGTTGTTGGATTCGCATTGATGTCTTATTTGGGTCTAATAGATCCCTTGAAGAGCATGTATACCAGTAGTAAATTTTTGTGGCTTTCTTCTATAGTCGGCAGCACCTTATTTGGTTTTGGTATGGTGCTTGCATCTGGCTGTGGAAGTAAAACTCTGGTTCGTATTGGTGGTGGTAATCTGAAGTCCATCATTGTGTTCATTGTTCTCGGGCTTACTGCCTACATGACCATGAAGGGCTTCCTGGGCGTTATACGCATCAACACTTTGGACTCTGTATTTATAGCGCTGAATACTCCTCAAGATTTACCAAGCATTTTGAGTCCCATCACTGGAATTGCCAGAAATAATCTGCATCTTGCCCTTGGCCTGATTGTCGGCTTTGCCTTTATTGCATATGCCCTTGCAAACAAGGCTTTTTGGACTGCAGAAAACTTATTTGCTGGAATTTTTGTTGGCCTGGCTATCTGCGCAGTATGGTTTGTATCAGGTAACTTAGGCTTTGTTGCTGAGGATCCCAATACTTTAGAAGAGGTTTTCTTGGTTACTAACTCTGGTCGCATGGAGAGTCTTTCATTTGTGGCGCCGTATGCATTTTCGTTAGAATGGTTAATGCTGTATAGCGACACCTCTAAGGTTATTACTGTTGGCATTGCTGCTGTTGTTGGAATGATCTCTGGATCCGCTTGCGTAGCTCTGATTACTAAGTCATTTCGGTGGGAAAGCTTCCGCAATACTGAAGACACCGCTAATCACTTGGTTGGCGCATCTTTGATGGGGTTCGGTGGCGTAACAGCATTAGGTTGTACCGTCGGTCAGGGTTTGAGCGGTATTTCCACTCTGGCAATCGGATCGTTACTGGCTCTGCCAGGTTTTATCTTTGGCGCGTACTTGGCACTGCGATATTTGGAAACGCGCAACGCACCAAATCCATGCAGTTAATATTTAAGGTGGACTGAACATCATGCAGATCGATTGGCTAGCTTTTTCTCCAGGCCCCGCTTTTTTTGGTGGAATCTTATTGGGCGTTGCGGCTGCTTTATATGTAATTCTGCACGGCCGCATACTTGGCATCAGTGGAATTGTTTCTGGTTTGCTTTCCCCTAAAGAGGGTGATATTGCTTGGCGCTTAAGTCTTGTGTTGGGCTTATTAAGCGCACCATTTGTAGGTAGCCTGTTATTTGGTCTTCAAACAACAACGGTAATTGATGCTGATTGGATCGCCATTATTGCTGCTGGAGTATTAGTGGGCTTCGGTGCTAACTATGGATCTGGTTGCACAAGCGGTCATGGTGTCTGTGGTCTATCACGCTTATCCCCAAGATCTTTAGTGGCCACAATCTCTTTTATGAGCGCCGGATTTTTGGTGGTGTTTGTGATTCGCCATGTTTTGGGTCTATAAATCATGAGAAGACACTTTAATTTATATAGTCAATATTTGATCGGCGTTTTGTTCGGGCTGGGCCTGATTGTTTCGGGTATGAGCAATCCACAAAAAATTCTCAACTTCCTTGATCTGGCTGGCAACTGGGATCCGTCCTTAATGTTTGTGATGGGTGGAGCAATTTTGGTTGGTCTCGGTGGCTTTTATCTTGCCTCTAAAAGAGCTGAAGCCTTTTTTGGCGGCGCTCTCCATATTCCTACTAGAAGAGATATTTCTAAGCCGCTCATCATTGGTAGTCTTATTTTTGGAGCAGGCTGGGGTATCGCTGGTTTCTGCCCGGGCCCTGCAATCGTAGCCCTCGGAGCCGGTCATCTTAAGGCTTTGGTCTTTGTATTGGCTATGCTTGCTGGCATGGCGCTTTGCAATCGTTTCTTTACAGGCCACAAAAAGTCGGCGTGATTTAAAATCTTAGCAATTCCATTTTTAAATTCGTAGTCCATTTTTTGAGGTTTAGATGAGTCTTCCTATTTCTTGCCATTCTGCTCAATTCGGCACATTGGGTCAAATCGATCCTAGCCACTTAGCCGAGATTGTTAAACAAGGCTATAAAAGCGTAATCAACAATCGCCCAGATTTTGAAGGCGGCCCTGATCAGCCAACGAATGCGCAAATTCAAGCTCAGGCAGAAGCGCTTGGCTTGAACTATGCTTTTTTGCCAGTAATCCCAGGCGCATTTACGCCGGATCAGGTTGTAGAGATGGCGCGTTTACTGAAAACAATGCCTGGTCCCATATTGGCTTTTTGTCGTTCAGGTGCTCGCTCTACTAATTTGTATCAAATGGCTTTACAGGTCCGTTGATTATTCAGTGTGTATTTATGTGCATTGAGATCTCCGGGGGCATTTTTAATCCTCAAATGAATATGCCGTTTCGGTTTTTTCATTCTGTCATTAGTAAGCAGCGCTAGGATATTGTCTGCAATCTAGTAACCCATCCATTTTTAGCATTGAAAAGCTAGCTTCATCTTTGGGTGAGTTTGATGCCATTATTGATGTCAGATCACCGGCTGAATTTGCTTTGGATCACATTCCTGGCGCCATT
>JACCDT011813560.1_pt1 | contig 22505 bp, 10 predicted proteins | sample 7446291 | NCBI WGS metagenome assembly JACCDT01 (sample SAMN15323446, study PRJNA562643) | freshwater metagenome | isolation source: river surface water | place: USA:Blue River Watershed | collected 2017-08-17 | reverse complement strand
TTGCCGTCTTCGACCAGAGGCGCGGCCCAGGCTTTAACCAGGCCGTTCATGCCGGGGGTTGCCACCCAGTGGCGCTCGCCGCCAAGCAGACCGGCTTCGATCACACGGCCGTTGGGGTCGAGCACCCGCACAGCATTGGCACTCCAGGGCTTGCATACGCCGGGGGAGGTGCTGATCGCCAGCTCAAAACGCGGGTCGCGTACGGTGAAGTACTGCGCGCCGTGATCAAAACTGCCAAACGCGCTGGCGCGTGTCGACATGCGGCCCCCCAGGCCCCGGCTTTTCTCGAACAGCGTGACGTTATGTCCGGCTTGACGCAGTGTGCGTGCACAAGTGACGCCGGCCATGCCGACGCCGATGATGGCGATGTGTTGTGTGGTCATGAGTCGACTCTACACCCGGGCTCGCGCAACCGCAATTTAGGGAAAATATTTCTCTAAAATTTAATTGTTTAGTATTATAAATGAGGTAGTTCTAATGATCCAGATGAAGCGCGTTGGTGACGAACAGCAATCAAGTACTGTATTTTGACTTTTAATACTTTTATGTAGTACAGTTGGGGATGTATGAGTGCTTTGAGTGTTAATTGTGTGAATTTAGTTAATTTATCAATTAAATCAATTTTAATGAATTTTTTGCTCGATTCAAATGGCCAGTCTTTTGCTGTACAGAGGTGAAAGTTTGATTCAGTTGTTTGTCATTTTTTGCACGCTGGGCGTTCTTTCTGGTGAGGTCGTTGCGGCTGCTGGAAATGACCGTATGCCTTTGGAGCCTGTACATGTCATGGGCAGTCCTAACGAGACCTCAGCGCATTTACCTTTGGCTGTCTTGAGTTATGTGCGCATGACCTTGCACCGTCATCCCGAGCTCCTCCTGACCGAGGCTCAAAGCCGTGGTGCGGAGAGCCAGGCCCGCGAAGCACAGGCGCAGCGTGCGCCCAAACTGGTGTTGAGTGGCATGACAGGCTTTGAAAAACAAAAAATCAACGCCGCGAGTCTCACCAACAAATATGAGCAGGTCCAGGCACAGGCACGCGTGACCATGCCTCTGCTTGACCATGGCTTGAAGGCACAGATCGAGCAGCGCCGCTCAGCCTCCGTTGGCGCCGATTGGCGTTTGGTGGACAAACGCGAGGATCTGATGTTGCGCACATTGGAGACCTACGCTGAAATGTTGCGAGCCAGCCGTTTGCTGCAGTTGTCCCAAGCCAACCTGGCCATGCACCGGGACTATGTGCAGCAGGTCAAGGCCATTGCCAAACTCGATTTGGGGCGTGCTGCCGATTTGCCTGCGGCGATGGGGCGAGTGTCTCTGGCCGAGGCGGTGAATACCAGCCGTCTGGCGCGACTGGAGCAGGTCCGGCTGGAATTCCAGAGTCTGACGGGTTTGGCCCGTGTGCAGGTCATGCCAGACCTGGTTCGCTTTGCGCCCGCATCGACGCTGGATGATGCCTACCAAGCGGCTTTGAAGGCCAGTCCGGCTTTGCAGGTGGCCCAAGCGGACATTGAAGCGGCGCGACAAGGGGTCTTGTTGGCCAAAGCATCTTACCGGCCTCGTCTGAGTCTGGATGCTTCTGCCAAGAGTGGTCGTGATTGGGGCGGCCTCAAAGGTCAGCAGTCAGACTTGTATCTGGGCCTCCAGGCGGAATGGACTGTTCCGGCGGGGGGGGCATATGGGCATGCAGTGCAGGCGGCCACCGAAAGCGAAGTTGCTACGCGCTACGCCTACGAAAAAGCACGCGACGAGTTGCAACTGCGGGTCAGCACCGCTTGGTTTGATTTTCTGGCTCAAAGCCAGTCATTGGATTCCTATACCGACTATGTCCAGCACGCAGAGGCCATGGTCGATGCCAGCCGCAAACAGTTCAAAATTGGTCGACGTAGCTTGTTGGATGTGCTGAACGCCGAGAACGAGTTGTTCACGGCCAGATCCAACAAACTGAGCGCCGAGTTGGACCAGATCAAGTCGGCTTGGCGTCTGGTGGGTTTGCAAGGCCAATTGGCCGTTGTTTTGGGTCTCTGATGCGATCAGCGTTTCGTCAACCCCGCCACGCTTGGAGCCTCGAGGAGGTGCCGGCATGAAGGTGACCTCTCAGGTCTTTGACATGCTCAGCGCATTGGCTCTGCGCTATGGCGTGCGGGTGTCTGCTCGTGAGTTGCAAGCTCAAAGCGCCCAGTTTGGTGATGAGCCCCTGAGCCTGATGTCGGCTGTGCAAGCGTTGGGTCGTCATGGTCTGGAGGCGCGCATCAGTCAATTCGAACCCCAACACTACGACGCCCGCATGGGGCCTGTTGTCGTGGGCCTGAATGCCGAAGGCGCGGCCTTGTTGCTGGATCGACAGGGCCAGGACTGTCGCCTTTTGCTGCCCGGTGTGGTGCCTGCCTCTGAGGTCCTGCGGAGCGTTCAGGCACTTCAGGCTGATTGGTCTGGTTGGAGCTTGCAAGCCCGTTTGAACGCGGTGCGCGACGCAGGCAGTCACCCGCGCGATGTGCCAGAAGTGCGCGCTGCGTCAGGTGCGCATTGGTTCTGGAGCGTGTTTCGCACGCTGCGCACGTATTACCTGGACAGCACGGTTGCGGCGGTGATGATCAACCTGCTGGCGCTGGCCACGTCCATGTTTTCCATGAATGTGTATGACCGCGTGATTCCCAATGCGGCCTTGCATTCCTTGTGGGTGCTGGCCATTGGTGTCACGCTGGCGGGTCTGCTGGAGTTGGGTTTGCGCACCTTGCGCGGCTACCTGGTCGATGTGGCGGGCAAGAAGGCCGACCTGTTGCTGTCTGCACGTTTGTTCCGGCATATCCTGAATTTGCGCGCACAGGACTGCCCTGGCTCCAGCGGACAGTTCGCCGGGCAGTTGCGCGACTTCGAATCGGTGCGTGATTTCGTCAGCTCCACCACCTTGGTGGCTTTTAGTGATGTGCCCTTCATCTTCTTGTTCCTGCTGGTGATCGGCTTGCTGGGCGGACCTTTGGTCTGGGTGCCTGTTGTGGGGGCCGTGCTGGTGCTGGTGGCCGGTGTGCTGTCTCAGTGGCCTATCCGCCAATCGATTGAGCGTTACCAATACGAGAGTGCCCAAAAACTCGGCTTCATGGTTGAGTCATTGGAGCGCCTGGAGCAAATTCGCGCCATGGGTGCAGAGCCCCGTTTGCAAGGGCGCTGGGAGCGCCTGAGCGCCATCACTGCACGCAGTGCCATGGGCAGTCGCCTGGCATCGGCGATCACCCTCAACTTCACGCAGTTTGTGCAGCAAAGCTGCAACACCGCCATGATCATTTGGGGCGTTTACCTGATTCTGGAAGGCCGCATGTCGGTCGGTGCGCTCATTGGTTGCACGATCTTGGCTGGTCGCGCTTTGGGACCATTGGCTCAGGTCGCGGGTTTACTGACCCGGTATCAACATGCATTGGGGGCCTTCAAGACAATGGACCGCATCATGCAGCTTGATGGGCAATACCAAGCGGACCGCACTTACCTGAGCCTTTCGCGTGCCCGTGGCGAATTGACTGTCCAGCACTTGCAGTTCAGCTATCCACACACACAGCACGCGGTGCTGCACATTGAAAAACTGAGTGTGGCCTCCGGCGAGCATGTGGCCATCATGGGGCCCGTGGGCAGTGGCAAAACCAGTTTGCTCAAAGTCATGGCTTGGCTGTACCCCAGCGAGACCGGACAGGTCATGCTGGATGGGTTGGACATGGCCCAAATTTCGCCCGCCGACTTGCGCGCCCAGATCGCCTGGGTGGGGCAAGACCCGGTGTTGTTCCGCTCGAGTTTGCGTGACAACCTGTTGATGGCTGCTCCTCAAGTGAGTGATGAGCGTTTGCAGCATGTCCTGCGCCTGACCGGCATGGTGAGCTGGGTGGCCGCACACCCCATGGGGCTGGACATGGCCTTGGGTGAAAACGGGGCCAGTCTTTCTGGTGGCCAGCGGCAAATGGTGGCGCTGGCGCGAGCCTTGCTGGCCGATGCGCCTGTGTTATTGCTCGATGAGCCCACCAGCGCATTCGATGCCGCGAGCGAGCAAGGCCTGCTGGAAGCCTTGCAGTCCGAGCTGCAAGGCAAGACCGTGGTGCTGGCCACGCACCGCCCAGCGCCTTTGAGTCTGGTCAGTCGCATCGTCTTGCTTGATGGGGGACGGATGTTGGCCGATGGTCCGCGTGATGCAGTCTTGCAAGCTGTCAAGCAAGGTCGCATTCAGCGTGTGACCAAGGGAGGTGTTGCATGAATGCCCCTGGCACCTCCACAACTCAAGCCACAGAGGTGGACAAGCAAGCGCTGATGCAAAAGATACTGCATTTGCGCCGCGAAAACCAATCCCAAGCTGACCTCGATCTGGTGGACGACGTGTATGCAGCTACTTTGCGCGAGCGCCGACCCGCCTTGCGTTGGGGCTTGTGTGTCACCGTGTTGGTGCTGCTGGTCTTTGTGCTGTGGGCCGCTTGGGCGCAGCTCGAAGAGGTAACCACTGGCAGTGGCAAGGTGATTCCCACCAGCCGCGAACAGGTCATTCAGAGTCTGGAGTCGGGTGTTCTGGCCGAAATCATGGTCAGTGAGGGCGACACCGTCGAGGCCGATCAAGCCCTCTTGCGCATTGATGATGTGCGCCAGGGGGCCAGCGTCAAGGAAGGGCAATCCAAAGTGGACGCTTTGTTGGCCGCTGCAACGCGTTTGCGCGCTGAATCGCTGGGCGGTGCTCTGGCGTTCCCTGCCGATGTGCAGCGCAGAGCCCCCGACTTGATCCGCAACGAACGAGAAACCTTCGAGGCCCGCCGCCGCAGCCTGGAGGCCAGCCTCGGTGCACAGCAGCAAGCCTTGCGCTTGGCGCAAGACGAGTTGCGGATCACCGAGCCCATGGCCGCTGGGGGTTATGTGTCCGATGTGGAGGTGCTGCGCATCAAACGCACCATCGCCGAGGCCAAGGGCCGCATGTCCGAGCTGAGTGGAAAATTTCGTGCGGATGCGGCTGCAGAGCTGGCGCGTGTTGAGTCTGAACTGGCAGGCCAGCGTGCGGGCTTGACTTCTCGCGAAGATACCTTCCGCCGCACGGTGCTGCGTGCACCCAAGCGCGGTGTGGTCAAGAACATCCGCATCAATACCGTGGGTGGCGTCATCCAGCCAGGGCAGGATTTGCTGGAAATCATTCCCATGGACGACAGCTTGCTCATCGAAACCCGCATTCGCCCTTCTGACATCGCTTTCTTGCGCCCCGGTATGGAGGCCATTGTCAAAGTCACGGCCTACGACTCGGCCGTTTATGGCTGGCTGCCTGCCAAGCTCGTGCAAATCAGCCCGGATACCTTGCGTGACGAAGTCCGACGGGACGAAACTTATTACCGTGCGCTGGTACGCACCGATGCCGCTGCCCTGAAAACCCCTGATGGCAAGAGTCTGCCGATCATCCCTGGCATGTTGGCTCAAGTCGACATCAAGACGGGGCAGAAGTCGGTGTTGTCTTATGTGTTCAAGCCTGTGCTGCGGGCCAGAGATGCCCTGCGCGAACGTTGAGTGCCATGAAAACCATATTTTCCCCTCATTTTCCAGCTGTGGTTTCCTTGACCCCGGCCTTGCGTCCAACTTGCATGGCCATGGCGCTGCTGCTGGTTTGCAGCCCGCCCGCAGGGGCGCAAGGCAGTCACACGGGGGCAGAGATTGAACGTCAGCGTACGGCCACTCGGGCCATGGTCGAACAGGTCACCGCAGATCAGACCAAGGCCTCGGATGCCGCCACCAGCCTGGGTTACGAGTTGCCTGCTGCATTGCGCCCCTTGTTGACCACGCCCATCGACAGCAGCCGCACGGCCAAGCGTCAAATGCCTCATGCGGCGCACCTCAATTTGCCCGAACTGGGACCTCTGGAAACACCTTCTGTCGTCCGCAGGCCCGTCCAAACACAGCCCAAATCCAATCTGGCTACGCCCGATTTTTCGCGGCAAAGCTTGACGTTCTCGCAACTCATGGGCAAGACCTTGATTGACCTGCCTGAACCCGAAGGCGGCTTGGGTGTGTCGGCTGCTCGAAAGGGCGATCAGGCGCTTGAACAAACCTTGTTTGCCTTGCCTGATCTGGTGGGGGTGGGGCTTGATTTCAGTCCTGAGCTGAAGGCGATCCGAGCCCGACAGGACAGCGCTCGCCAGCGCCTGTCCAAAACACGGGCCGATTTGCTGCCCACTTTTTCCAGCCGCTATGCCCATGGCCAGGAAACCACCGACAGCGCGTCCTTGACCAACGACAAGCACGATTACCGAAACACCTCGTACCGCCTGACGCAGCCCCTGTTCAATTACCCTGCGATTGAAGCCTTGCGTGCCAGCCAAGGCACTTTGAACGCCGCTTTGTTGCGCAGTCAAGCCAGTGAAGAGGAAGTGGCCATGAGCCTGGTGCAGGCGGTGGTCAACTTGGTCACCAGCCGGGTCACGGTATTTTTCTCGGACGAGTTGCTCGACAACCTCAACGCCATCTTGAAATACCAGGAACAGCGCACCCAGTCGGGCGCCAGCAGTCAAGCAGAGCTGGAGCGTGCCCGGTCGCGGGTGTTGGCCGCACGCCAGACCCGCCTGGAGCAGCAAGCGAGCTACAAGTCTGCGCTCCTTGAGGCAGAACGTCTGCTGGGCTTTGCACCCCAAAAACTCAGCTTGCCGTTCCTCAATCAGTTGCCACCCTTGCCCCGCACGCAGGCCGATATCCGTGACATGGCCTTGCGCGAGAACGCTGAAATCGGCGCCCTGCGTGCCGAGGTTCAGGCGCAGCAGTCCCAGATGCGGGCGCAGTATGGTCGCGCCTTGCCCACCGTGGTGGCCAGTTTGGAAGATGACCGATCCACCAACAACGGCGGTGTGATCGGCAAGCGTCAGGACAAAAGAGCGCTGGTGGTTTTGAACTGGGCGTTTTCTGTGGGTGGCAAAGAGTATTTCGCCGGCAAGGAGGCAGCAGCCGACCTGAACGAGTTTCAAAACAAGCTGGCCCAAAACGAACAACGCATCACCCAGTCGGTTGATACCGATTTCGCATTGCTGCAGGCTACCACCTTGCGCATCAACCTGGGCCAGCAGGAGCAGGAGGCTGCATTGCGTGTGACCGAGGCGGTGCGCGAGCAGCTCAAGGCCGGGCGCGTGGCGTCCATGCTCGAAGCGCTTGACGCCAGCGATCGACTATTTCAGGCACGCAACAAACTGACCCAGTCTCTCGGGCAACAAATGTTGGCGCAAGCGCAGCTTTTACGGCACATGGGGCAACTCAAAAGCATCCGTGAACAAGCGCGCGTAGTGGTTCAAGATGCGCCCTTGACTCCTCGTTGATGAAAAAATAAAAAAGGCACCACCATGGCAGGCTCTTCCGAATCCAACGACGCATCCGACATCTTTTGGCCCGGTTATGTGGACGCGATTTCCAATCTGGCCATTAATTTGCTGTTCGTGATTGCGGTGATGTGCATCGTGATCCTGAGTTTTGTTCTGGAGGAAACCACCAAAGGTGAGCCTCAACCTGGAGATGCACCAGTGGTTTCGCAGTCGGCTACTGACCAGGTCATCCATGACTCGGCAGCGGCCATGCAGCAGTTGCAAAAAGAAAACGCCAAACTCAAGCAGGAATTACAGAGCCTTCAGCAGGCGGTTACAGCGGCAAGCAGCAATGCCGGTGCAAGTGGATCACCCCAGCGCAGCAACGTGGCCAACAACACCCCCAAAACAGAGACAGTCAATGCTCGCCAGGAAGTCATGAAGGATGAAAAAGGTCAGTCCAGCATGAACACGGTTGGTGCTGGCTTGATCGTCAACTTCGATCCCAAGGTGGTGACTTTGTCCCCCGAAGAGGGTAAAGACGTGATCGCACGTCTTGAGGCCTTCGGTCCCATTAAAACCACGCGTTGGCAAATTACCGTGATCTCACCCAAAGGCTTCAGTGAGTCTACCCGTCTGGCTTATTACAGGGCCGTTGCGGTGCGCAATGTGCTGATTCAGAACGGTGTGGCAGGTGAGCAGATCAACATGCGGGTGGTGGAAAGTGCCCAAGCGGGGGCGGACAGTGCGCGGGTCACGGTCAACCCGGCACCTTGAAGGCGAAATCATGCAACTCAAGGCATTCTGGCAACAATTGAATCGGCCTCCGATCGAGGCCGCTTTGCGCCAGTCCTTGTCCGAACGACGTGATGTACGTCTGCTGCAAGGCATCTTCGGCTTGTTGGTGGTGATGGTTGTGTGGGCAGCTTGGGCACCGGTCGACAAAGTGGTCCGTGCCGAGGGGCGGATCATTCCGTCCACGCGTGCACAGCTGGTGCAGCACCTGGAGGGGGGCATCGTGCGCGACATCCGTGTGCGCGAGGGTCAAAGTGTCAAGGCGGGCGATATTTTGTTGAGTTTGTCTGGCACCCAGGCCAGCACCGATGTGCAGCAAGGTCGCAACCGGGTCGATGTCCTCAAGGCTCAGCAGGCGCGTCTGAAGGCCGAGGCCGAAGGTGCAGCTGCGCCCGTGTTTCCTGCGGATATCCCTGATGCCCAAAAAGACCTGGAACGTGCCGCTTTTCGGGAGCGCAGCGAAAAGATACGTGCCGAGCAAAGCGCTTTGCGCCAGCAAATCAGCCAGCGGCAGTCCGAACTGGCCGAGGCGCAAAACCGTGTCAAGAACCTGGCCAGCGAGGTCGAGGTGGCACGCAAGCAATTGGGCGTGATGGAAGGCCTTTACCGCAAAGGTGCCGCCTCTCAACTGGAGTGGCTCGATGCACAAGGGCGTTTGCAGCGCCTGACCACCACCCAGGGCGATGTCAGCAGCTCGATTCCGCGCCTGCAGGCCGCCATTGGTGAGCAGTCTTCCCGGCTCAACGAGTCCACCTCGCGTTTCAGGGCCGAAGCCCGGGCCGAATTGGCGCAAATCAGTGCCGAGATCAACCGTTTTGAATTGAACATCACCAATGACAGTGACCGTCTGGCGCGCAACGATGTGCGGGCACCCTTGTCCGGTTTTGTCAATAAGTTGAATTTCAACACTCTGGGCGGTGTGGTTCGTCCGGGTGAAGTGGTGCTCGAGATCACGCCCAGCGAAGGGCCTTTGGCCGTTGAGGCCCGTGTACGGCCTGACGACAGGGCCCGTTTGCGCCCTGGTTTACCCACCCGGGTGCTGATTGGGGCTTACGACTATGCCGTATTTGGTGCCCTGGAAGGGCAGGTCGTTGAAGTCAGTGCCGATACCTTGGCCGATGAAAAAGGTCAGCGCTATTACCGCGTTGTGATCCAGACGGGGCAGGCGCGTGGCGCTTTGGCCGACCAGGTGATCTTGCCGGGCATGACGGCGCATGCCGACATCGTGGCAGGTCAGCGCAGCGTATTGAGCTATGTGCTGTCGCCCCTGACACGGTTCGCCACACAGGCGCTGAGGGAGCCCTGATGAATACCCACATGACACCGTGCGTGGTGTCTGATTTTTTGAATGATTTTGTGAACTGCAAGCAAGAGAGGTCCGCATGAAACGACTCAAGCCCTATTACTTTTTTGTCGGTATTCCGATTGTCTTTGTCCTGCTCGGCTTTGCCGTATTTTTTGACGTGGTGGCAGGCACCATGCGAGGCAACCCTCACCCCCAGATCAACTATCTGATTTTCGTTTTGATGGGCGGCGGTGGGGCCATGATGATGCACGCCGTGCACCGCATGAACCGTGAGGGTGATTTTGTGCAGCGCTTTTTTGTCGCTGCGCGTGAGGGCGCCACACCTGAGGTTTTGCGCGACATGGTCACAGGCGAGCGCTATGACGTGAGCAATGTGCTGGAGTTGCTGGCCGAAACTCAAAATGCCCCCATCAGCGATGTCCAGCACGCTGCATTGGAGGCCGAGGTGCATCGCTTCGAAGCGCGCCAGAACATGCGTTTGTATTTGCCCCAGTTCTTGTCCGGGGCCATGGTGGGCTTGGGTTTGTTGGGTACTTTCATTGGTCTTCTGGGCGCACTCGAAGAAATCGGCAAGCTGATTTCGGCTTTCACCATGGTTGAGTCCGGCAATGCATCAGCGGCTGTGCGAACCCTCGTGGATCGTTTGAGTTCCCCCATGAAGGCCATGGGCGTGGCTTTCAGTGCCTCGCTGTTTGGTGTGCTGGGTTCCCTGATCATGAGCGTGCTCATGGTGGGTGTGAAACGTTGTGCCAGTGAATTGGTGGGGGCCATGCACTCGAGGCTCGTTTACCTGACCGATTTTTCTGCGCACGACGAGGTGCCCCAACAAAACGACCAGATTGCCTCCAGCTTGAATGCGGTGGCCGAACAATCGCCCATTTTGAAAGCCCTGGTGGTGGCGCTGGAGCAATCGGAGCGTCGTGTGCGTGACCTCATCAGTTCGATTGGGCAGTTGTCTGTCAAGATCGAACGCAATGAGGTGCAACTGTGGAACAAGCTCAATGACAGCTTGCAGCAAAGCCAGCAGCGTCAGGAAGTCAGCTTGAGCCAATTGGGCCAGGTGGTGACTGCTGTGCGTGAAATTGCCAAGGAAGTTATTCCTGCCGCCTACCGTGAAAATGCGGTGGTGGCCGCTTTGGTGACGCAGCAAAACCGCATGGAGTCCGCCTTGCAGGTCATGGAAGCGAGCTACAGCCAATTCAGCCAAAGTCTGGCGCAACAAGCCCAAATGCTGCAGCGCCAGGAACAAACTTCTTTGGATGTCCTGCAATTGCGCTCAACCTTGGCCGATCAGCAGCGTGGCATTCAGCAGGCCATCCAAACTTTGGGCAGCACTTTTGGCGGCTTGGACCGTGTGATTCGTGAACACCAAGAGCACATGCAGCGCGGGCGCGACGAAGACGGCAAGCAGGGCACTCAATTGGCCAATGCCTTGCGTGAAGAGGGTGAGATTCTGAACCGTTTGATTGAACGAATCGAATCTCTGCAGCACGAGCAAGGGGCCCAGCACGAGCGGCACCTGATCATGCTGACCGAGCAGCTGCGCAGCACCGAGCCGAAGAGCCAGGGCTGAAGATCACCACCTTTGGGTAAAACAGGCTGATACAGGGACGTCAACATCATGGCCACATCCGCAAACTCCACTCCATCAGTGACGCCGGCGCCCGCTGGCGGCAGCACTTCGGTCGCCGTAGACTCTGCCGCATTGGGATCGAACTTGCCTTCGGGCGTTCGCTCGGTCAAGGTGGTGGACAGCCAAAGTCAAAATGGCCAATCGGTGTTTGCCTTGACCGTCTCGCAAGCCGATGTGAGATCGGTGCAGGTCCTCGATTTGGACATGCTGATCGTCCTGGGCAATGGTGAGGCGCTGTTGTTGCGAGAGGGGGCCTTCCTTGCGACGACCAATGCCGCTCAAAAAGTCATCTTCGGCAGTGGTGACAGTTTGCTGGTTTCGGATTTGCTGAAAAAAGTCGGTGAGATGAAGCCTTCGGAGTCAGCCAGTTTCCGACTCAGTTCCACAGAAGTGAAGCTGGGCAAATCAGAAGCTCCTGGCGGGCAGGGGTTGAACCTGGGCAAGGGTGAAGACGATGCACAGACGGGTCCTGCACAAGAAGAAATCACACAACTGATCCAGTCTCTGCAAAATGCCAGACTGTCGGATAACCCTGTGCGCGAGGACAGTCAGCCTGTCAAGCCCTTGCGCATTTCGGACAACGTGGTTGAGCCTGTGGTCTTACAGCCTGCGGCGGCACCCGGAGATACGAAGAAGTTTGATGAAACGAAGAAAGAAGAGAACACCAACACGGGTCAAGTCAAGACCAGCGTAGAAGTGGGTTGGTTTGCAGACAGTAGCTACAAAATCAGCAATGTGGCGATTGATGCCAGCAAATACGCAACAGGCCAATTACCCAGCCTGGCCAACCTGAAGATCGATGACAACATTGCAGCAAGTCCTTTGAAAGTGGCATTGCAAAACCCGGGCGTTGCCACAACCTCCAACTGGGCAAGTGATGTTGTGCAAGGACAAATCAAGCTGACGCAGCTCTCTTCTGCCACAAGATTGGTTCTAACCTTGGAAGCGGCTCAATTGGCTCAAGTCCCGGAGGGATTTGCGATTGCTGGTGTGCTGGTTAATCGCAGTGCTACCTCTGCACAAACTTTTCAGGTTTCATTGACTTCCGGCAGCGATTTCTCTTCTGTCCCCGTGACTTGGATAGCGGGCCAGGCCGATTTGGGGCAATTTCAGGTTAAAGCCCAATACTGGGCAGGCGATTTGCAATTGTCGGAAGGTGGTCGCACCCTGACTTTCCAGTACCAGGATGTCACAGCGCGCAACCAACTGTACGAAGGAGACAGCAATGGAAAAACCATTCTGAAATTGCCCTCCAATGGTTATGCCTATGACATCCAGGGTACCTCCGGGAATGACACGATTTTTGCATCGGATGGCGATGACATCCTCAGAGGCATGGGGGGCAATGATGTCCTGAACGGTGGACGTGGACGTGACACGGTCAGCTACGAGCACGTGGGCAGTGCCGGTATCAACATCAGCCTGGCATCGCCGCCGGCAGGCGCCACGTTTACCAGTATTGAAAATCTCACGGGTTCATCCGGTGCGGACCGCCTCACAGGTGATGGTCAGACGAACGTTCTCAAGGGGCTGGGTGGGGATGATGTGTTGGATGGTGGTGTAGGAGACGACGCCCTTGAGGGCGGAGATGGCGATGACACCTTGATGGGGGGGGGCGGGGGCAGACAGGCTGCTGGGTGGTGCAGGTCAGGATTTCGCAAGTTACGCCAACTCATCCACGGGCGTAACAGCTTCGCTGGCCAATTCAGCCATCAACACCGCCGAGGCAGCGGGCGACAGCTATCTCAGCATAGAGGGCCTGATGGGCAGTGCATTCGGAGATCGGCTTCATGCTGCCAGCAATGGCAGCATCTTGATCGGGGGTGATGGTGATGACACCTTGTTTGGCGGTGCTGGTGATGACAGCCTGGTGGGTGGAGACGGTGATGACCTGTTCATGGCCAGTGCCGGCAGAGATACGATCGAAGGCGGTAACGGAACCAACACTTATTCGTTTGCCGATAGCACCGATGTGGTGACTTTCGTGGCGACCGATTGGAGCAGCTTGGGCAACATCCAGATTGTGCGTGGCTCGGATGTCGAAACCGGCGGTGACCGGTTGTATGGCCGTGCGGAGGCCGAGCGCCTGGAGGGCGGCAAGGGCAATGACAGCCTCTATGGCAGTGCGGGCGCTGACACGTTGGACGGTGGCGATGGCGAGGACTGGGTTGTTTACAGCAGCACCACGGGCTTGGTGATCAATGCCGTGGATTCAACGGTATCTACGGGTGATGCAGCAGGTGACGTTTTTATCAACATCGACGGCATTCAAGGCGGCAGTGGCAACGATGTGATCGTCGCCAGCAGTTCGGTGTCGATACTGCGGGGAGATGCTGGAAGCGATGTGCTGATCGGCGGTGAAAATGCCAATTTATTGGAAGGCGGAGAAGGCGACGACACCTTGCGTGGTGGCGGGGGGGCAGACACCTTGCGCGGTGGAGCGGGCAACGACTGGGCCGATTACACGGACCGCCTTGCGGGCCAGACCATTCGGCTGGACGACCATGACAGCGTTGAAAACGCCTTGGGTACGGCTTACGACGACCTGTTCCTCGCCAAATCGGGTGATGAAGCTAACGTCTACAAAGGTGGGGCTGACAGCTTGTCAGGCGCAGACGGCAATGACACGGTGTCTTACCGCTTTGCAGGCAGCTCGGTGAAAGCCAGCTTGCTCAGCGGCGGCAGTTTGGGCGATGCGCGCGCAGACGTGTTCATCAGCATTGAAAACCTGATCGGCTCTGATTTTTCGGATGATCTGCAAGGTGATCGCAACAACAACTTGATCCAGGGCTTGGGCGGCAACGATACCTTGGTCTACAGCCAGGGGGCTGATACCTTGGATGGGGGCACAGGCATCGACACGGTGGTGTATACCGGTGTGACCACCCGTGTTGAGGCCAATTTGCTGACCAAATTTGGACAGGTGCTGAACGAAGGCAGCACGCAGGAGTTCCGCTCGGTTGAAAACCTGACAGGTGGTAGCGGCAGTGACCGACTGGTGGGCGATGAAAATGCCAACACCCTTCTGGGCATGGCCGGGAACGATGAACTCCTGGGAGGCCAAGGCGATGACAACCTACAAAGTGGCGATGGGGCTGACACCCTTGAGGGGGGGGATGGTGCTGACATTTTGAGTGGTGGCTCTGGTGATGACGTGGCCACTTATGCAAACAGCATTGCACCGGTGAGTGTCGATTTGACGTTGACAGATCGGGGGGTTGCTGATTTACGAACAACTGGACACGATGCTGGCATGGGCGATGCATTGATTGGCATCGAGTCGGTGGTCGGCAGCGCTTTCAATGATCTGTTTTATGCCTCAGCTGATGCGGTCAAAATCCATGGCGGTGCGGGGTTGGATACGGTGGATTACAGTAAAAACACGCGTCTGACAACTGCCGACACTGGTGTCACCGCAGATTTGTCCCGTACATCCCAGTTACCGGCGGGGTCGGTAGCAGGAACCGGTTGGGCCGCGGGAGATACGTTTGACAGCATTGAGAACCTCACGGGGACTCAAGGCAAAGACACCTTGTATGGCGATGCTGTTGACAACGTCATCTTGGGCGGGGAGGGCGATGACACGGTCCAGGGACGTTTGGGCAATGACACCCTGGTTGGCGGCTCAGGCGCCAACACCTTGAGCTACGCAGAGCGAACAGCGGGTGTAACGGTGAACTTGTCTTCAGCGGTTGCAGCCGATGGGTACATCTCAGTGGTCTTGGGCTCAGAAACGGACAAGATCAAGAATTTTTCCAACCTCATTGGAGGCGACGGTGCTGACGCCTTGACAGGTGATGCCGTAGCCAACCGGATCGACGGCGGAAAGGGCAACGATACGCTGATCGGTGGCGAGGGCAGTGACACTCTCGTGGGTGGTGAGGATACCGTCAATGGGGGTGTCAATACAGTCAGTTATGCAGCTTCGTCACAAGCTGTGCAAGTGGACTTGTCGGGTGCCAGCAGCAACTCAGGGGGGGATGCGCAAGGTGATGAGTTGGTGATGATTCAGAACCTCATTGGCTCAGCCCACAACGACAACTTGCTTGGCAGCAGTGCGGCTAACGTCCTCGAAGGTGGAGATGGCCTGGACACTTTGGATGGTGGAGATGGTCACGATACTTTGCTCGGTGGTGCTGGCAATGATTTGCTGACAGGTGGTGCAGGTTCGGATTCACTGGATGGCGGTGACGGTACCGAGGATTTGGCCAGTTATGCGCAAGCGACACGAGGCGTCACCTTGGACCTTACTCAAACCACCCCAAGCGATGCCAACAACGATGCGGCAGGCGATGTACTGCTGAACGTCGAACGCGTGGTGGGATCGGCCTTTGCTGACAAATTCATTGCGAAGGTGGATGGCCCTGTGCGTTGGTTTGATGGAGGCTCTGAGCCCTCTGACAGCAACAACCTTGTCAAGAATACGGTCAGCTTTGAAACCTCCAACTCCACTGGTCTGACGGTTTCATTGGTGGGCGATGCGAATTACACCTTTGTCAATATCGACAACCTCATAGGAAGCACAGGAGCGGACAGGCTCACAGGCAATACCGGAGATAATGAAATATCGGGCGGCGCTGGCAACGACACCTTGGTGGCGACTTCGGGCAATGACACTTTGCAGGGGGGCGCGGGGCTGGATCAAGTGGATTTCAGCGTTCTGGGTCAGACTCGTGGCGAAGGTGTCCAGCTGATTTTGCCCGGATCTTCTGAATCTCCTAGCGATCAGACCAGTGTCAGCATCAGCATCGGGGGACGTACTAGCACCATTGTCTTGCGGGGTATCGAAGGTGCCATAGGAACCACTTGGGCCGATACCCTCACTGGGAGTGCAGGCAATGACTCCATCACTGGTTTGGCCGATAACGACTCACTTGTGGGGGCGGCTGGCGATGATACTTTGCTGGGTGACGATGGTTTGGACACCCTGGAAGGGGGCCTTGGCCATGACAGTTTGCTGGGTGGAGCAGGGGCAGATAACTTGTCAGGCGGGGATGGCAACGACACGCTCATCGGTGGCGCGGGGGGCGACACACTCAGCGGTGGTTTAGGGACCAATATTGCCGCGTATGAAACATCGGTCACGATCGATTTGCTGGCGCGTGGCAATTCCACCGGTGATGCGCAAGGCGATGTTTACCAGAACATCCAGATACTGCAGGGCAGCGCTTTCGCGGACACCATGGTGGCCGGTACGGGTGATGACGGTATCAGAATTACTCAGTATCAGGGCGGCGGTGGGGACGATGTGTTCAAGAACATGGACTTGCAATTGGACTCTATCAATGGCGGTACCGGCAATGACACTTTAGACGTTTCCCATCTTGCTTCAGCCACTGTGAATCTGAGCGATACCCGTTACGTGAGTATAGAAACCGTGACGGGTGGAGCAGGCGCGGACACACTCAATGCCACAGGTCTGACCACAGCCGTCAGGCTCAATGGTGCGGCTGGCGACGATGCACTGACCGATGGTGATGGTCAGGACACTTTGGATGGCGGTGATGCAAACGATACCCTGACTGGAGGCACTGGCAGCGACAGTCTGCTGGGTGGTGCTGGAGATGACAGCTTGATCGGAGGCGCTGGCAACGATACGTTGGTCTCGGGTGCCGGAGCCGACAGTCTGAATGGTGGTGCGGACAATGACCGCATGGATTTGACCTTGGGCAACAACAGCGATTACAGCACCGACACGGTAGCAGGTGGGGATGGCAACGATACCTTTGTGATCAGCCGTGCAGATTACCTCAGCAGCAAAACGGCTCTGGGTGCGCGCGAGTGGGTGAGTGGTGGCGCTGGCGCCGATACCCTGGAGGTGTCAGACAGTGGATCGCTTGTTCTGGCTGACTGGACAGGCAGCCATTTCAACAGTGTTGAGCGCTTGAACCTGAACAACGGATTGAGCAATACCGTTCAACTGTCCAAAGACGGGATTCAAGGCTTGGTGGATGCGGGTAACGCCTCAGTACTGACCATCAATATGGGTGCCAATGATGCCTTGACCATTGCCGCAGGACAAAATTGGTCTGTGTCTGGCAGCACTTACACGTTTTTTACGGACAGTTCGCTGACTGTTGTCGCAGCCAAGGCCGTGTTGGTCAATGAAACCTGGAGTTGATGGGCATGCACAAGCCATCCCGCCCAAATCACCAGGGCACTTTGACATGGGTGTTGCACCAATGTACGGACTTGGGTTTGTCCAGCTCGGGATTGGCTTCGGCCCTGCAAGCCTTTTTGTCGGACGATGCCGCGCATGAGGGGGCCGAGTGGACGGTGTTGAGGCAGGTTTGTCTGCTCATGGGGTGCCGGTTGGAGCGCACAACTGTGTCGGATTGGCTGAACAACGACACGGCCGCATTGGCACTTTGGCCTGCTCCGAATGGGCGCTGGTGTGCCGGTATCCGGCGAGAGGGTTTGATGGTTTTTGGACCGGACACTTCTGCCCAAGATCTGCCTGAAGCCGATCACAGCCTCATTGTTTTGCGTCTTCAGGCTTTGCCCCACCAGCAGGGCCGCATCAGCGGTTATTGGCAATGGGTCGTGCAGGTTTTGCAGGGGCGCTGGCAGGCGCTGGCTTTATCCGGGTTGTTCATCAACCTGGGGGCTCTCATGTTGCCCTTGTTCTCCATGCTCGTGTACGACAAGGTGGTGCACAACGGTATTTTTGAAACCCTTTGGGCTTTGGCCATTGGCGTGCTGCTTTTCCTGGCTCTGGAGCTGACCTTGCGCCGCCTGCGTGCCCGGCAAGTTGAACGTCTGGCGCAGGTACTGGATCAGCGCGTAGATGCCGCCTTGTTCCGCTCTTTACTCCAACCAGCCAGCCGCGCAGGCAGCCAACCCGGGATGACGGCGCGTTTTGTATCGCTTTACCGCGATCTGGCCAGTTCTCGTGATTTTTTCTCTGCACATTACCTGTTGGCCCTGGCAGATTTGCCTTTTGTATTGCTGCTGTGGGTGGTGCTGGGCGTCATCGCCTGGCCTTTGCTGGTGTTGATGCTGGTTTGGACGGCGGTGTATGTGCTCGTGGGACTGTGGCAAAAAGAGCGCGTGCGCCAGATGGGCCAGCATGCCAGCCAGCTGCAAACACGTAAATTTGCCTTGTTGGCTGATGCCCTGTCTTCGCTCGATGCCTTGCGGACCAGCCATGTGGGGTCGCGCTTTCAGTCGCAGTTCGCCCAAGTTTCACAAGACTACGGTGACTACCAATCGTTTTTGCGACAGGCGGGGGTCAGTCAGATACTGCTGAGCCAGTGTGTGTACACCGCCAGTTATGTGAGCCTGCTGGTGTTGGGCGCCTATCTGGTGTTTGCCCAACAGATGACACAGGGCGCCCTGATTGCCTCAGCCATGCTCTCTGGGCGGACCTTGTCTTCTGTGGGCATGGCGCTCATGACGCTGGGGCGTTGGCGTGAATTGCAGGAGGCTTTGCAGGCGCTCAACCCTTTCTTGAAGGACGTGCCGACATCCACTGAGCCACAGATAGAACCTGCGCGTGAGCTGCAAGGGGATATCAAAGTGTTGCAACTGGCACATGGATATGGCGGCACTGCCTGGGCGCTCAAGGACATCACGCTGCACATCCGTGCCGGCGAGCGGGTGGCCCTGATGGGGCGTCCTGGTTCGGGTAAATCGACCTTGGCGCGGGTTCTTGCCCATGCGGTCAGTTCTTCCGAGGGCGAGGTGCGGGTCGACGATGTGGCGCTGGGTGCCTACGCGCTGCACAGCCGTGCCCGTTGGCTTAGTTTCAAACCTCAAGAGGCCACCTTGGTGGCTGGCACGGTCGAAAGCAACATCCTGGCGGCTTTGCCGGTCAGTGCCGGTGCTCAGGAGCGCACGGCAGCGCTGCAAAGAGCGTTGCACCTGTCTGGCTTGGATCTGGAACTCGACAACGGCAGCTTGAGCTTGCACCAACAAGTGGAAGAGTATGGCGCCAATTTGTCAGGTGGCCAACGCCAGAAAGTGGCCCTGGCCCGTGCCTTGGCAGTGCCGGCCAAGATTCTTATTTTGGATGAACCCACGAACGGTTTGGACCCTGAGTCCGAAAAACGTTTGGTGGAGCGGCTTGCCCGCTTGGATGGTGTGACATTGATTCTGGTGTCGCACAGCGCCAAGATGTTGGCGCTGTGCTCGCGAGTGATTGCTTTGGATCGGGGGCGGGTTGTCGCCGATGGGGCAACACGTGATTTGGTCAAGATAGAACCGATGGTGGGCACAGACCCCAAACGGATGCATGAGGGGAGTGTTTGATATGGCGACAGTAGATCTGAATGTTCCGCACCTGACCCGGAATTTGCAGCAAGGCGAACGCATCGTGCTGCAAGATGTGCTGCGTGTTGAGCGCGCCGGTGATGATTTGTTGGCTTGGGTGCGCCAGGCGGATGGATCTGTTCAATTGCAGCGTTTGGTGCAATTTTTTACGCCGGGTTTGGATGTGGTCCTTGAGACCTCATCGAATTCGGGCACTAACGCTGAACCCGACATTTTCACTGCACAGAGCCAGCTGCCTTCATCGGTTCTGGCTATGTCCAATGTGGCGGTTGTGACTGCAGAAGCGGCGCCTCAAGTGCCGGACAGTGAGGGTGACTTGGTATGGTTGCAGCTGCTGACCGACGACCTCGCCCAAGTCGACTCCGTTTGGTCACTTCTGACCCAGCGGCTCCAGTCAAGCCCTGGCGCTCTGGAGAACATGTATATCGCCCCCGAGGGCCAAGCAGCCTTAAACCTGTCCCACGATGTCTGGGACCCTACGCTGGACCGCCCCTCTTTTTTGCCTGTGCTGGTGGAGATGCGTTTGCAGTCGGGCGGGCTTTACATCAACCAGAAGATGCAGCTGCAAGGCGTTCAAATTTTGGGCCAACACGATGCACGTCTGGTCCTCCATCTGGAAATGTCAGGCGCAAGCGGTAGCTTGAATCGGGAGTATCCAGCGGGATCCAACCCCTGGCCTCTTCAGTTGTCGTCCTCTGATGTCATGGCCCTTGGCGATGGGCCATTGGTGGTGCGTGCCTGGTACCTGAGTGCCCAAGGGCAACGCCTGGGCGAAACGCAAGCATTGAATCTGATCATCGACACCGTGCCCCCAGTCAAACCCAGCCTGGACAGCCCGGCTGCACTGGCAGACGGGGCTATCAATCTGGCCGAAGCGCAGGCCGGTGTGGTGTTTCGCGGCACCGCAGAGGCGGGCAGTATGGTTTTTTTGAAGTGGCAAACCGCTTCTTCCTTGTCTGCACAGGTGATGGCAGACAGTTCAGGGCGGTGGCAGTACACCGCTTCTTTGGCAGAAATGGGAGGCCAGCACAACGACGATTGGGTCCTCGAAGTCAGCAGCATGGACCCGGCAGGTAATTCGTCTTTGGCCGTCGCTACTCAAAGCATGCGCATACAGACGGCCCCCCCGGCAACGCCGACATGGGCATTGGACGATCCCACGCCCACACGCTGGAGTGAAACAGTCACCTCGGACACCACCCCCAAATTTGTGGGCAGTGGCCCGGCGAGAGGCAAAGTGGTCTGGTATCTGGATCGCAACGGCGACGGTCAAGGCGATGTCACCGAATGGCTGGCAGAAGCTGACGTAGATGCTGCCGGGCAGTACAACCTGACATTGCCTGTGTTGCCCGCCGGACGGACTTATGCACTGCTCGTGGTAGCCATTGACCGCTTTGGCAACGCATCCGAGCGCTCGGCGGCAGTGTCATTGCAAGTGGATAACAGCGCCCCTGCAGCCCCGGTGCTTTCAGAGATCGCCTCGGATAACCGCATCAATTATGCGGAGTATCAAAGAGGCACCGAAATTTCCGGTGTTGGGGAGGCGGGCAGCAAGGTCTTGGTGCAGCGTCAACAAGAGGGCGTCACGCAGGTGAACGAGGTCGTTGTGGGCAGCGATGGCCGGTGGTCATTGACGATTTCCAGCAATGACTGGCTTGGCTTCAGCACAGGCGTCGTGGATGTGCAGCTGCGGCAGATTGATCCTGCCGGCAATGTTTCGGACTGGACGTCTGTGCTGCATGTGCCTGTGCGGCTTTCCCCGCTGGACGGTGTGGGAAGCCTGCAACTTCTGAATACCGATGACACCGGCGTGAGTGATTCAGATGGCCTGACTTCACGCACGAGCCCCACGCTCATGGGTTTGGCTGCTTCCCATGCCACCATCCGCTTGGTGGTGGATGCCAACGGGGATGGTGCCATCAGCGCTGCTGAGGCCCAAAACGTGCTCGCCGAGGTGAGCGCGGACGGCAGTGGCCATTTTTCCTGGAGTGGGTGGTCCAGTGCGCTGCTGCATGGGACGGAGTTGAAGATTCTCGCTGTGGGCTGGGACAGCGCCAGCGGCACCTGGTCCAACGCGGATCCCGTGACTGGACTGCCGGTCAATGTGCCGGAAGCCGCCACTTTGCAATTGAGGGTGGACACCACAGCCCCTCCAGCGCCTGATATCGGGGTGATTGCTGGCAATGACATTGTGGATCTCTCCGAAATCGCTGCAGGCGTGACTTTTGGGGGGCTTGCAGAGCCTGGTGCTCAAGTCACCCTGCGGTGGCTGGATCTCAACAACAACCCTCTTGGCGTCGAGCCCCGTACGGTCAACGCAGATGCTTTGACCGGGGCCTGGACGGCACAATTGCTTGAAGTCGATCTCAAACGCTTGGGCGCTCAGGTTCGTTTGCAGGTACAAGCCCAGGATGCGGCAGGCAACACGGATCCTGGCAGCTACGCCACTCGGGACTTCATCATTGACACCAGCCGACCTGCAGCGCCTTCGGTGATTGCGATTTCTGCGGACACGGGCAGCAGCAGCACCGATGGGCGAACGCGTGTGAACGCCCAAGTGCTCAGTGGAACGGCTGTGGCCGGTGCGACGGTGACCTTGTTCAACGATGTCGATGGCAATGGTCTGGTGGGTGCTGGCGAATCCCTCGCCGTCGTCACTGCCGATGGTGTGACTGGCGCGTTTCAAACCAATTCCTTGACGCTTGTGGATGGCACTTATCAGCTCAAGGCGGTGGCTACGGTGGCCGGTATTGACAGCGTGGCCAATGCCACCAAGCTGCTGGTGATTGACACCGCTGCACCTGCTCTGAGCTTGTCGGATGTGGCGGGCGCGCTGCCAGGCAGCGGGCTGCTCAACATTGCCAAACTCAACGTGGGGGCCACCTTTGGCGGGGCTGCCGAAAATGGTCTGCCCGTGGTGTTGCGTTTCAAGGACAGCAACAACCAATGGCTTAGCCTGAATGGCCAAACCCTGACTTTCACAGACCCCACTCCTTCGTCAGGGCAGTGGCAGATTGCCCTGACGCCAGCCCAGTTGGCTGATGTGGCCCAGGCTGCACAGGGTACGGTCACGGTCGTGGTGACCCAAACTGATGTTGCAGGCAATGAAGGGACGGCGAGTGCCTTCCTGTTGCTGGATACCTTGCGTCCGGATGGCGCGCAAACCCAGATGGCTCAGGTCATCGCCTTGCAGGCGCAAGGTGAGTTGGGGGGGGGGCTG
>JACCDT011399494.1_pt1 | contig 22505 bp, 23 predicted proteins | sample 7446291 | NCBI WGS metagenome assembly JACCDT01 (sample SAMN15323446, study PRJNA562643) | freshwater metagenome | isolation source: river surface water | place: USA:Blue River Watershed | collected 2017-08-17 | reverse complement strand
TACTTTCGGTAAAGTATAAACTATCGGGGTGTTCCAGGACAATTTTTTCATACAAACCCTTTGCTTTTTCGTTATCTAAGAGGTATTTGCGAAATATTTCTGCGGAAAAAAATAAGGCTTCATCTCTATAAATACCTTCTTTGTGCTGGTCTAAGATTGTTTGATAGTAGCGCAACGCATTTGAGTAGTCTTGTTTTTCTTCATAAATTTTAGCAACTTTAAACAAGGTGCTTTCCTCTATGCTTTCACCTTTATGCTTTTCTAACAGCGTTAAAAATGACTGAAGAGCTTCTTCTTTTTTCTTTTGATACAATTGAAAATCAGCCCTAGCATATGCTTGTAAAGCCACACGCAAACTATCTTCCGCCGAATTATCTTGGATAAGCAAAAACAATTCTACAGCATCATTTGCAATTAATAAGCTGGGCGACTGTTTGAGGTTTTTTACTTGTTGTAAGGTCCATTCAAAATCTTTTTTATAGAAGTTAGCTTTGGCTAATTTTAGACTGGCTTCGTGCGCCAAAACATCATTTTTTAAGTTGTCTTCTACTTGTGCATAATATAAAATGGCTTGATTGAATTTTTCACCGAAGACCATAATGTCGCCTAATGCCATTTTTACTTTGGATTCATCCCGCACATTAAGCGGCAATAACAGCGCGTTTTTTAACAAAGTAATAGCCCGATCGGTTTGTTTTAAATAGAAGGCCTCAAAGTGTGCTGTTAGCAATTGGAGATCTAAAGAAAATGGTGTAATGCCAAATTTTTTCAACAATTCTTGTGCCTTAATATCCAGACCTACATATTCGTTTACGGTGGCCGTCTCTATTTCCATGGACAGCAAAAAGTGATGGGCTTGTAGTTGTAAATCTTGATCTTGGGTGTTTTCAAGTACAAAAGTGAGTATGGACTTGGCATCCTCATTCTGTTTTTCATCCATAGCCATTCTAGCTAGTGTTACAATAGTATAAAAACTATCGGGATTGCGTTTGTAGACCGCTTTTTCTTGAACAAATGCTTTGCCATATTCTTTTTGTTGTACAAAATACCAACTCAAAAATTGGTTCCAATACACGTCTTGGGATTGTTGGGTTTTAAGTAACAAGCCTTTTTTGATTTCTTTGGCAAACGAACCGTCGGCATCGTCCATTAAAAAGCGACTCAACTGATTTTGAACAAGCGGCGTGTTTTCCTGGTTTTTATAGCCATAATCAAGAAATTTTTCAAGCATTACATCTAATTTCCCCAATTGTCCTTGTAATAAAGCTATTTGGTAATCAAAATTGAGATTTGGATTTATTTTTTGCCCTTTTTCATACGCTTTTAATGCCCATTCTAGCAATACTTTTCGCTCAAAAACACTTCCTAAATTGTAGGCATAGTTCGCGTTTTTGTCAATTTCGTTTATTGCTTCTTGGTATTTTTGATCTGCCTCGAATTGTTTTTTTTGCAATTGATACACATACCCTTCGTCTACCAGGAGAGTAGGATTATTGTATTTTAGTTTTAATTCTTTTATGAGTTGCAATGCTTTATCATAGCGTTGTAATTGCTGGTAGCAGTCCAATAGTTTATCGGCATAAACTTGCTTGTTCTTTGTATAAAGTTCTTCCAAAATAGCAGTTGCTTTTTCATATTCACCCGCGTCAATATAATTGAATGCCAGTTGCTCATTTTGTGCCGAAACCCAAAACGAGGACAAGAAAACGAATAGTAAGACAACTTTTGACTTCATTGTTATAAACAAATAATGTACTAATGTAACACTTTTAGCGTCGAATTAGTACATTTATTTTTGTAGGATTACCGATTAGTTAATAATGTCAAATCCGGTGTATTTTCGCAATACTTCAGGAACAACAATGCCTTCAGGCGTTTGATAGTTTTCTAAAATTCCGGCCAATACTCGTGGTAATGCTAACGAACTTCCATTTAAGGTGTGCGCCAATTGGTTTTTCCCTTCTTTGTCTTTAAATCGTAATTTCAAACGATTGGCTTGAAACGTTTCAAAATTTGAAACCGAACTAATTTCTAACCAGCGTTCTTGAGCGGTAGAATATACTTCAAAATCATAGGTCAAAGCAGATGCAAAGCTCATATCACCACCGCATAATCGTAGAATTCTATAAGGCAATTTCAATTCTTGCAAAATGTCTTTTACATGTTCCACCATGCCATCTAATGCTTCATAAGATTTTTCTGGGTGTTCAATGCGAACGATTTCCACTTTATCAAATTGGTGCAAACGATTCAAACCACGAACATGTGCACCATAGGAACCCGCTTCACGACGGAAACATGGCGTATAGCCTGTGCACAGAATGGGCAAATCGGTTTCATTTAACAATATGTCTCTAAAAATATTAGTTACCGGAACTTCGGCTGTAGGAATCAAATACAAATCATCCAATCCAACATGGTACATTTGCCCTTCTTTATCGGGTAATTGTCCGGTTCCAAAACCTGAGGCTTCATTCACTAAATGCGGCACTTGGTACTCTAAATATCCAGCATCTGTATTTTTATCTAAAAAATAAGTAATCAGAGCGCGTTGTAATTTTGCTCCTTTTCCTTTGTATACCGGAAAACCTGCACCCGTAATTTTCACCCCTAATTCAAAATCAATTAGATCGTATTTTTTAGCCAATTCCCAGTGGGGTAAGGCGCCTTCATGTAGTTTAGGGATGTTACCTTCTTCAAAAACGTTGAGGTTTTCTTCAGGGGTTTTTCCTGCAGGAACAATATCGGCGGGAAGATTAGGCAATTTGTATAATTCGTCTTGTAATTGGCTGGCATAACCATTCAATACTTCGGTTAATTCTTTGTCTTTTTCACGAAGTTGCACCGATTTTTCTTTCAAAATTTCGGCTTTTGCTTTTTCTCCGCTTTTCATTAAATCGCCAATGTCTTTGGATAGCTTATTAGATTCGGATTTGATCGTGTCTAACGTTACTTGTGTCGCTCTTCTTTTTTCATCGAGAGCAATAACTTGATCAATGGCAGCTTTGGCATCTACATTTTTTTTAGCCAATTTTTGAACTACTTCTTCTTTGTTTTCTCTAATGTATGCTATTTGTAACATGGTCTTTTGGATTTTAATGGTACAAATTTAAGAAATTGCATTCAGATTATGGCTAAAAAAACAAAAACCAGATGGGATAATGTATATCCGTGAATTTCAAGGAGAAAAGTTTTTAAAAAATGAATATTTTATAATATATTCGCTACAAATTATAAAAAAACAAAGTTGCCGTTTCGTTTCATTTGAAATGCATAAACACTACAATGCCCCACAAATTATATTTTGTTATCAAGATGAAAAAAAATAGTTTTATCGTTTTACTATTGGTAGGATTTTTAGGTTTTTCGCAATCGGACACGTTAGATTTTGATCGCATGGTAGAAGCAGAGATGAAATCCGCTTCTTCAGTTCAAAATCTTCGCGTAAATCCAAACACCTTACATTATGATGTTACCCATCATGAATTGCGATTTACTGTAAATCCAGATACCACAACGCCCTTTATCAGTGGTGTTGTAACTACTACTTTTAGAGCCTTATCCAATATGACTACTGTTACATTCGATATGGCAACAGCGCTAGTAGTGAGTTCCGTAACGATGAACAATACGAGCCTCACTTTTACCCAAAGCAATTATGAGTTAAACATTACCTTGCCAACACCATTAACCACTGGAAATACGGCAACCGTTACTATAACCTATGCGGGTGCGCCTCCACAAGCCGAAGCGGCATTTACTCGAGCGACCCATGCAGGAATACCGGTAATATACACACTTTCGGAGCCTTTCGGGGCGAGAGATTGGTGGCCGTGTAAGCAAGACTTAAATGATAAAATTGACAGTTTCGACATTTACATTACCTGTCCGTCAGCATACATTGGAGTGTCTAATGGTTTGTTGCAAAGCACAAACACTATTGGTGGAAACACTACACGTCATTTCAGACACAATTATCCCATTCCGGCCTATTTGATTTCTTTGAATGTCACCAATTATGTTACGTATAATATACAAGCCGGATTAGGGACCATACAAAATCCTTTTTTCCCAATTAATAATTATTTGTATCCTGAAGGAAATACCGCAACGGTCCAAACCGCAATCAATCAAACGGTTCCGGTTATGAATGTTTTTGAAGAAAAATTTGGGTTCTATCCGTATAGAAATGAACAATACGGACACGTACAATTTGGTTGGGGCGGCGGTATGGAACACACCACAATGTCCTCTATGGGCGGTTGGAGTAGGAGTTTAATAGCGCATGAATTAGCACACCAATGGTTTGGCGATAAGATAACATGTGGTACATGGCGAGATATTTGGTTGAACGAAGGGTTTGCTGAATATTTAGCTGGATTGGTTGTAGAAAGTTTAGATGGTGCGAGCAATTTTGTTTCTTGGAAAGCCTCAAAAATTAATAACATTACTTCTGCTACTAATGGAGCGCTTTATTTGTCCGAAGCAGAAGCTTTGAATGTAAATCGAATATTTAGTTCGCGATTGACTTACAATAAAGGCTCTATGGTGGTGCACATGTTGCGTTGGGTGATGGGAGATGCCAATTTTTATCAAGCCGTTCGTAATTATTTGAACGATTCTAATTTGGCCTATGGCTATGCCTTAACACCCGATTTGAAAGGACATTTAGAAGCGGTTCATGGTGCTAGTTTGAATGAATTTTTCAACGATTGGGTATACATGCAGGGATATCCTACCTATACTATTACGGCACAAAATTGGGGAGCAGGTCAAGCAAAAATAACCGTGAGTCAAACGCAATCCGATCCTAGTGTCACTTATTTTGAAATGCCTTTAGAAATCAGATTATCTGGAGCGGGTGGAGTAACGCAAGATGTTGTTGTAAACCACAACACAAACGGACAACAGTTTATTGTTTCGGTTCCTTTTGTGGTTACAGACGTTACTTTTGATCCTAACAAACATATTATTTCCAAAAACAATGTGGTTACTTTAGGTGCTGAATCTTTTCAATGGGAACAAACCATTTCGGTGTATCCTAATCCTGCAAACGATCAATTGCATATCATGATGCCTGCTTCTGTGCAATTAGAGAAAGTTGAAATATACAATGCGTTAGGGCAATTAGTTGGTGAAAAAAATACGATTGATTTTTCAATTGATCAATTGGCCTCCGGCATGCACTGGTTAAAAATTAGCACTTCAGAAGGGGTAATGCATAAAAATTTTATAAAAAAGTAAGACCACTGTAAAATACACGTAAAAAGTAAGGCGAAAACCGTACTTTTGCCATTCAATTAAAAGCATAACAATGATTCAAGTAGCACAAATAATTTTCATCTTATCTGTTTTAGTAATTCTGCACGAATTTGGCCATTATCTAACGGCAAAAATGTTTAAAGTTCGCGTTGAAAAATTCTATTTGTTTATGGATGCGGGATTTTCTTTGGTAAAAAAGAAAATTGGGGAAACCGAATGGGGTATCGGTTGGTTGCCTTTGGGCGGCTATGTAAAACTATCCGGCATGATCGATGAAAGTTTAGACACGGAGCAATTAAGTGGCGAACCGCAACCTTGGGAGTTTCGATCAAAACCGGCTTGGCAACGCTTGATTATTATGTTGGGGGGTATTCTAGTAAATATCATTTTAGCATGGTTTATTTTTACAATATTATATGCTACGGTGGGCCAAAAGTTTATTGCGACCGAAAAAATTCAAGCCAACGGATTGGCATTTGGAGAAGTAGGACAGAAAGCAGGATTTAGAAATGGCGATAAAATTCTAACCGTAGATGGAAAATTTCAACCTAGTTTCAACCGAATGACATTGGATGTGTTGTTAGGAGATAAAGTAACAGTTGAACGCAAAGGTGTTCCAGTGGAACTGATATTGACCGACGAAATGAAAGGTGAAATCATCAGTAAAGAAGGGAAAGAGTTTGTAGGACCTCGTTTTTCAAAAACAATTATTGATTCGGTGGTACCCAAATCTTTGGCCGAACAGGCAGGGTTACAAAAAGGCGATAAAATAAAAGCCATAAACGGCGTTCCTTTTGTGTATTACGACGAATTTAAAACGGCTATTTCAGGGCATAAAAACGACAGCATTACGTTGTCAGTTCTTAGAGGAACGGAATCAATGGTACTACAAGCAAAAGTAGATAAAGAAGGGAAGTTGGGATTTGTGAATAAACCACTTGATAAATTGGATTATGAAGTAAACAACCAATTGACCTTAGGCCAAGCCATTCCTGCTGCCGTGAAGGAATCATGGGCTTTATTGGTATACAACGTAAAACAGTTTAAATTGATATTGCGTCCGAAAACTGAAGCTTACAAGCACGTACAAAGTCCGATTGGCATTGCGCGTCGTTTGCCAGACACATGGGATTGGGAATTTATTTGGAATTTCACGGCTTTGTTTTCGATTGGATTGGCGTTTATGAATTTGTTGCCTATTCCAGGTTTAGATGGCGGGCATGCCTTGTTTACCATTGCAGAAATGATTACAGGTAGAAAACTATCCGACAAAGCCATGGGGCATGTGCAGACCGCGGGGATGATTATTTTATTGTCGTTAATGGCTTTGACTTTTGGAAAAGACATTTACCAATTGATAATGGATAAACTTTTGTAATTTTTACAGCAAATAATTTGCGGTAATAAAAAATCAGTTTATATTTGCACTCGCTAAAAAGATAAACATTTTCCTCCTTAGCTCAGTTGGTTAGAGCATCTGACTGTTAATCAGAGGGTCCTTGGTTCGAGCCCAAGAGGGGGAGCAATTAAAAAGAGCAACATGAAAATGTTGCTCTTTTTTTATTCAGATTATCGATGGGCGAGAAGTTTATTCCGATGCAACGAAGTGAAATCGAGAAGCTCAAGAGGGGGCAAAATAAAACCCGACACAAACGTGTCGGGTTTTCTATTTGGTAGCACTCCAAGAACTCTTTTAGTGGACGATTATTTTATGTTGGAAATTTTTCCCATCACAAGCGAAACTTACTAAATATATTCCTGCATTTGCTATCGGATGAATAGCAATTTGATTGGTTCCTTTTTTTAATGAAATGCAGTAGTAATCAAGCAATTTACCTTCTAAGTTGTAGATTGAAAATTCGGTTTGTTCTGCTGTAAATTCGCTGGTAAATTCCATAATACCTTCCTTTGCATGTGAAGCATTTATTGTCAATTGTTCGGCAGTATAAGATGGAGCAGCCATGTTTGGAAAAATCAATCCGGTCCATGAGCGAGCTACACTAACCAACCCAGCTCTTCCGGTTGGGGTAGTTGCAACAGTAGTATTTTGACGGAACACGAGACGGTCCAAATTACCCGATTGATCGGTACCTGAATTCGTAGTAGCATCGGGGGTAGTCGGAACTCCATTGACCATAACCGGATTTACATACAAATTCAGTTGGTCATCAGCGGCACCCGCCAACTGTGAGTATTTTAAAATTACGAGATAATCTTGATTAAAGGAATAGACATTTGTGGTATACACAGTGGCATTTCCTGGCGCTCCTTTGCTGATGCCTAGGCTATAGGTGTTACCCGAAACTGTTTTTACAAAAACTCTAAATGTAGTGGTGGTGAAACTGCCATTGTTGACTCTAAAAAAATCATTTGGATTCGTAGCGGCACTGCTTACATTGATCATAAACCCCACGTATACATCTCCAGAAGTTACGGGTGTAAACAAAGTACCACAACCGTCGGTATCGGATAACAATTGTAAGGATTTTGTTGAAGAACCATAATTGAGGTAATTGAATCCCGGGGTAAGTACTTTTGCATTTACGCACAGTGCACCCGTGCAAGCGCCAGTTCCTCCATTGGATGAATTGTTTGTCCAAGTACCTTGTCCGCTCAATTGCGTGTTTACAGTATAATTATCTAAATTATCCTGGAAAATAGTTTGGGAGTATCCTTTAATAAATGCTAATAAAAGAATACAAATTGCAGCTTTTTTCATTTGCTATTTTTTACAAACGTACTATTTTTAATTTAAAGTTATTATTTTTGATCTACTAAATAACACGCCGATGAAAACATCATTCAACAAATTTCTTTACATTGGTTTTGTCCTGGTTGGATTATTTCATGCTTTATTTTCTAAAGATTATATGCAATCCGCTTCTTCATTTGGTATTGCATTAGCTTTTGATCCTTTTGATCCGGAGCAAAAATGGAACGATCGACCCACATGGCAAAAAGCCGTTTTGATCATTCATCTTGCCATAACAGCTGCCATGTTTGGTTTTGGAATTGGGTTGAACGACAAATAATTTTTAAATTCGGCTCCCTTTTGTTTTTTTATATATATTTGTAAATCAATTAATTAATAATGTATGAAAAAAATTGTAGTTATTTTAGCAGCGATTGCAACGCTTACTTCTTGTAAGAGTGAGGCAGATAAAAAGGCCGAGCAATCTCAAAAGAATGTTGAATTCTATACGAAAGTATGGGATCAAGTAATTAACGAAGGCAAAGTGAATGTCTTAGATACCGCTTATGCTGAATCGATCGTTTTGCACACCTTACCAGAAATTAAAGGGATCAAAGATTCAAAAGCGTATTATGCAGGTTTTGTATCAGGGTTTTCGAACCGTAAGTTTACGGTAAAAAGCATGTTTGCCGACGGAGAAAATTTGGTAAAACATTGGCAATTTACAGGAACCCATACAGGTGTATTTATGGGAATTCCTGCAACGGGTAGAACGGTAAATATCGAAGGTTCTACTATTGCTAAAATTGTGGATGGTAAAATTGTAGAGGAACAAGATTTTATGGATAACATGAGTTTTTTAAAACAATTAGGGATTATCCAATAAGAATAGTATAGATCAATTCAAAAAAAAGCCAGTCGTTAGACTGGCTTTTTTCATGTGTTTTAAGCACCCAATAACTGCAAGAGGGTATTGGGGAATATTCCAATGATAATATTTAATACAATCGCTACAACGGCTACAAAATAATACACAAAAGGAGTTGTTTGTTTTTCACCAGCTTCTTTTGTGTACATAGCTACAATCAATTTAAAATAATAACCCACACTAATAATAGAGTTTACAACACCTGCAATAACCACCACTAGATAACCCGATTGAATGGTTTGTGTAAATAAGGTCAACTTGGCAAAGAACCCCGAAAAAATAGGAATACCTGCCATAGAAAGTAAAGCAGCAGTTAAGATACCTGCCAATAAAGGATTTGATTTGCCTAATCCGTTAAAGTTGACAATATCTTCGTTGTCTTTGCTACGAGTAACAAAAATAATGACAGCAAAAGCGGCAATACCTGCCAAAGCGTAGGCAGCAGTATAATACAATAATGTTCCAGCAGCAGTAGAAAGGCTAAGCAATGCCATTAACATAAATCCGGCATGGGATATACCTGAAAAAGCCAACATTCGTTTCACATTATTTTGACGCAATGCCATAATATTTCCAACAGTCATGGTCAATATGGAAAGCACAACAATGATAGTTTCAAAAATATATGGGATAGTAGGAATCATACCATGTATGAGTTTGTATAACGTCGCAACAGCTACTACTTTTGCTAACGTACTCATGGTAGCCGTGGTTAAACTAGGAGCACCTTCATATACATCGGGCGCCCAAAAATGGAATGGTACGGCTGCAATTTTAAACAACATTCCGATAATGATTAAGGTTAAGCCAATAGGAAACCAAATAGGAATTCCGGCACCTTCAGAAAGGGCATAAATTTCGGCAATGTCAAAATAACCGGTAGCACCATAAATCAAACAAATGCCAAATAATATGATTCCCGAAGCAAACGAACCCAATAAGAAATATTTCATCCCTGCTTCGTTACTTTTTACATCCAATCGTTTGCTAGCAGCCAATACGTATAAGGAAATCGATAAAATTTCAATTCCAATGAAGAACATCGCTAAGTTTCCAAAAGATACCATAGCAACCGCTCCGGCTAGTAAAAATATTTTAATAGCAACGTAGTCCGACAATTTAGAAGCATGTTCTTTATAATAATCGCCACTTAGGGCCACTAGAAAAATAGTTAATACAATAAACAAACTGGAAAAACATACTGAAAAATGATCCACTATAACCATATTGTTAAAGTGAGTACTCGGTAAATTATAGTCAGAAATAGTAAGTCCTAGAATGGCGATAAGTCCTAGTATTGCAACTGGAATTAATAGTTTTCTTAGGTTGAAGATTTCAGCGATAAGGCAAAAAACACCTAAACCTGATAGGGCTAATAATGTATTCATTGTTAGGACTTATTTTAGTCTGTTAATAGTTGAAAAAATATCTTGTATACTCGGTTGTATCAAATCGTTTATCGGTTTTGGATACAATCCAAAAAATAATAATAACGCAATTAAGAGCACCATTGTAATGGTTTCATATAGTGTAACCTCTCCAAAAACCGTTGTGTTGGTTTCGCCAAGCATTACATTTTGAAACATTTTAAGCATATAATAAGCGCCTAAAATAATGGTTAATCCACCAAATACGGCCCACCAAATATGAACCTGACTCAAACTATACAATACGGTAAATTCACCCACAAAATTATAGGTTCCTGGTAAGGCTACTGAAGCCAACACTAAAATCATAAATAACGAGGTAAATTTTGGCGCTTGGGCACGAATTCCTCCCAATTCATTAATTGTTCTTGTGTTGTATCTTCTATAAATAATTTCAGCGGCAAAAAACAATCCCACAATTACAAAACCGTGAGCAATCATTTGGTGTACCGCACCACTAAGTCCATCCAACGTTAACGTGTAGCATCCAGCTGCAATTAATCCCACGTGTGCTAATGACGAATAGGCCAAAACTTTTTTCAAATCTTTTTGACGAAGCGCCAATATGGATCCGTAGATCACACCTGCAATACTTAGCCCAATTAAAAGCGGCATATATTGTTTTGCAGCTTGAGGTGCAATGGGTAATTGCCAACGAATAATACTGTACAATCCCATTTTAAGCATAATTCCTGATAACAACATGGTACCAACAGTTGGTGCTTTTTGGTACACCTTTGCCTGCCATGTATGAAAAGGAATGATTGGAATTTTAATGGCGTAGGCTAAAAAGAACGCAAAGAAAATCCAAAATTGTTCTTGGGTCGATAAGTTTAACTTGTATAAATCTTGTAACAAAAAGCTGCCCGCTTTGGTATATAAATAGGCAAAGGCTACCAACATAAAAAGGGATCCAGCTAACGTATAGATGAAAAATTTAAGTACGGCTTTTTTGCGTTTTTCGGCATCGCCATTGCCCCAAATTAAGGCAATGAAATAGATAGGAATTAATGCCAACTCCCAAAAAACATAGTATAATAATCCATCTGCCGCTAAGAACGTTCCCACCATGGCAAACGCCATAAACAATACCAATGCATAGAAGTTTTTAGCTTGAGAAACCGTTGTCCCAAAAGATGAAAAAATAATCAAAGGGGTTAAAATAGTTGTTAAGAGCACCATGGCTAACGATAAACCGTCGGCATACAAGGCAACACTAACTTTTGGTAATACAATCCATCCGTGTAAAATGCCAACATTGCTCCCATTTGTAAATAAATAGAGTACATTTAAAGAAATTACTAAAGCGCCTAAACTAAAAAGCAAAGCCACTTTTGAAGCCAATTTATCTCCAGAAAAATAGGTAACTATAGCACCGATTAATAGAGAAAGTAATAATATAGATACATCCATTGTGATAAAATTATTGAGCAATAAATAAATAAATAATTAGGGCACAAATTCCGAGAACAAACATAAAAAGATACAATCCGATGTTTCCGTTATGCACTTTTTTCCCTTGCGAACTCAAAGCTTTTGCAGCATTTCCAAAACTGAATACCAATTTAGAAAGTTGTGGTTCTATTGTTTCTCTACTGAAATTTGAAAGCGCATTGATTGGATTAACAATAACTGCCGTATAAAATTCGTCAACATAATATTTGTTATAGATGACTTTGTTGAATCCTACAATTGCCTGATCTTCTTTCGGAACAAACCCCTGTTTTAAGTATTTGCTATAAGCCCAAAGAATTCCAACAATTGCACCAGCCAAAGCAACACCCATCAACATAAATTCATGAGTTCCTAGTGCGTGTGCGTGATGTTTTGTAACTAAAATAGGTTCCAAATAATGGTTCAACCAAAAGCTACCTGGTAAATTAATGGCGCCACCTATAGCCGCTAAAACCGCTAAAATAATAAGTGGGAGCGTGATTAATTTTGGACTTTCGTGTAAATGATGTTTTTGTTCTTCGGTACCTCTAAATGCTCTAAAGAATGTTAAATACATCAATCTAAACATATAGAAAGCGGTCATGATAGAAGCAATAGAAGCTACTACCCATAACAATTTATTGTGCTCGAAGGCCGTCAATAATATTTCGTCTTTCGACCAAAATCCAGCAAATGGGAATATTCCGGCAATGGCCAAAGTTGATATCATCATCGTCCAAAAGGTGATGGGCATCACTTTGCGTAAGCCACCCATTTTGCGCATGTCTTGCTCACCATGAAGGGCATGAATAACCGACCCAGAACCTAAGAATAAACAGGCTTTAAAGAAAGCGTGGGTAATTACGTGGAAAACAGCCACTGTATAGGCACCCATTCCTAAAGCCAAAAACATCAGTCCAAGTTGTGAAACCGTAGAATAGGCCAACACTTTTTTGATGTCATTTTGTAATAAACCAATTGAAGCGGCAACCAATGCTGTAATCGCTCCAACAATGGCAATAATATTTTGAATTTCAGGTGCTATATCAAATAAGAAATTCATTCGGGTGATCATAAAAATACCTGCAGTAACCATAGTTGCCGCGTGAATTAACGCCGAAACCGGTGTGGGTCCAGCCATTGCATCGGGTAACCAAGTGTATAAAGGCAACTGTGCTGATTTACCGGTTGCTCCTATGAATAAACATAAAGCGGCAATACCCATTGCAGTGGTATTTACTTGACCAGCAGCTATTGCAGTTTGAATTTCAGAATAATTTAAGGTAGCAAATTGAGAAGCCAAGATGAAAATTCCAATTAAAAAACCTAAGTCACCTATACGGTTCATAATGAAGGCTTTTTTAGCAGCATCATTGTAGGCTTGATTTTTATACCAGAATCCGATCAATAAATACGAACACAATCCAACGCCTTCCCAACCGATGAACATTACTAATAAGTTGTTTCCGATGACTAACGTAATCATGAAGAATACAAATAGATTTAAATAGGCAAAAAATTTGGACTTGTTTTCATCATCATGCATATAGCTGATCGAATAAATGTGAATTAACGATCCAATACCGGTTACAAATAGTAACCAAAGTAACGATAATTGATCCAATACAATTCCGAAATCAATTTTTAATTTTCCAATAGAAATCCAATCAAATAATGAAATTTCAATCGCTTTTCCTGTTTGAAGAAGTTGTGAAAAAAAGCAAAGGGTCAGTAAAAAAGAAAAAACAACCGTAAGTGTTCCCACCACGCCTGCTATTCCTTTGCCTATTTTATTTCCAAAGAATATATTGAAAAGGAACCCAACAAATGGAGATAAAAGTAAGAGTAAAGCTAAATTTGTGTCCATATTAAGATTATCCTTTTAAATTTTTTAAATTATCAATGTCAATTGAGCCTAAATTACGGTATACAGAAACCAAAATGGCCAATCCAACGGCTACTTCTGCAGCAGCCACTGCCATGGAGAAAAATACAAAAACCTGTCCTTCGGCATCTTGATGATAGGTTGAAAAGGCTACAAACAATAAGTTTACGGCATTCAACATAATTTCGATAGACATAAATACAATAATGGCATTTCTGCGGTATAATACGCCAAAAACACCGATGCAAAAAAGAAGTACCGATAAGAAAATATAATTTTCAATACCGATTTGATTTAATATATTACCCATTGTTTTTTTCTTTTTTAGACAATAATACCGTTCCAATCATGGCTACTAACAATAGAATAGAAATGAATTCAAACGGGAACATGTATTCGTTTAACAATACTTTTCCTAATTTTTTGATGGATTGAAAATCTTCACCGGTATTGTCATATCCGGTCATTATGGTTTTCGAATTAATGAATACGGTAATCAAAACAACACTCATGATGATGAAAACTACCAAAGCCCCAATTCTTGTAATTCGGGGTTTATGAACCTCGTCTTCTTTGTTTAAATTCATCAGCATTATGGTAAATAAAAATAAGACCATAATGGCTCCTGCATACACAATAATGTGTACTAAGGCTAAAAATTGTGCATTAAACAATAAATAATGACCAGCAATGGAGAAAAAACACAACACCAAATAAATGGCACTGTGAATCGGGTTTCTACTGTAAATTGTCAGAAACGCTGTGGCCAAAGTAATGGCTGCTAAAAAATAAAATATGATGACTATTGTTGACATTTAGTTGGCGTTTTTAAGTTGAGCATTTTGAATGGCCATTTCTAAAGGCATTACTAATTTATCTTTTCCAAATATGAAATCTTCGCGGTCATAACTGGCAGGGACTAACTCTTTTGAAAGCGTTAGGTAGATAGCGTCTTTCGGACAAGCTTCTTCACACAAGCCACAGAAAATACAACGTAACATATTGATTTCATAGATTTCCGCATATTTTTCTTCACGATACAAGTGTTCTTCGCCTTTTTTACGCTCGGCAGCTTTCATAGTGATGGCTTCTGCCGGACAAGATAAAGCGCACAAACCACAAGCGGTACAGTTTTCTCTTCCTTGTTCGTCGCGTTTTAACATGTGTTTTCCGCGGTATACCGGACTGAATTCTCTAACTTGTTCGGGATATTGTACCGTTACTTTTTTACGAAACAAGTGTTTTATGGTGATAATCAATCCTTTTACGATGGCCACCAAATATAAACGTTCCCAAAAAGTCATTTCTTTGTGAGAGACTTCTTTTTTCTTCCCCGAAAGGGATATATTTTGTATTACTGTTGACATACTATCTTTTATTTAAAAGCTAAAATGCAAATTCCCGTGATGATAATATTTACGATCGAAAGCGGAATTAAAATTCTCCAACCTAAGTTCATTAATTGATCGTATCGAAAACGTGGGATGGTCCATCGCACCCACATGATGAAAAAGATAAAACCACATATTTTGATAAACAAGGCCACAATCCCTAATATGTTTGCCACATTAAGGCCTACATTGTCAATCATCCATTGCATGCCTGGGTAATTGTATCCTCCAAAAAACAACACCGATAAAATGGCAGAGGAAATGAACATATTAGCATATTCAGCAAATAAATAGAAGCCCATTTTCATCGAAGAATATTCGGTATGATACCCTCCAATTAATTCACTTTCGCATTCGGCAAGGTCAAAAGGAGTTCTGTTTAATTCGGCAAATGCACAAATCAAAAAGATTAAAAACGAAACCGGTTGGTAAAATACATTCCAATCCATTCCGCTTTGTTGTAACGAAATTTCTTTCAAACTTAAAGTACCGGTCATCATCAATAAAGCAATCATTGACAATCCCATGGCAATTTCATACGAAACCATTTGTGAGGCAGCACGAACCGCACCCATTAATGAGAATTTATTATTTGAAGCCCATCCACCAATCATTATTCCATACACACCTACAGAAACCACTCCAAAAATATAAAGTAAGGATACGTCAATATCGGTGGCTTGTAAAATAACATCACGACCAAAGATATGCAAGCGATCGCCCCACGGAATTACCGCGCTGGTCATTAATGCTGTACTCATAGCTATTGCAGGTCCTACAACAAACAAAAATCTATTGGGTGTATTTGGGAAAAATTCTTCTTTTGAAAACAACTTTAATCCGTCGGCAAGCGGTTGTAATAAACCAAATTTTCCGGCACGGTTGGGACCAATACGATCCTGTAAAAAAGCCGCTACTTTACGTTCTGCATATGTGGAATACATTGCCATAATCATCGTAATTGCAAAAACAGTTACAATTACAACGCTTTTTTCTATGATAAAAGCACTATCCATTATTTTTATCATTTATTAAATTACCATCAATTTTTTCATTGTAATCAATGTCGGACATACTGATTTTTTTACGATCAATAGTTCTACCTTTTAATATGTGTTCTTCCGTTTCAATTACTACTTTTTCCATATCACGAGTGTAATTGTTTTGATTGATCACCGAATCTTTTTCAAATTTTCTCGGACCTTCAATTACCCAATCTTCCACGTTTTTGTGGTCAAAACGGCAACTGTTACAGATAAATTCTTCTACTTCATGGTATTCGTCTTTGCGGCCGGTAACTCTTTGAATTTCGTTTCCAAACATCCAAACCGTCGTTTTACCGCAACAAGTTGTGCACTCTCTGTGTGCATTGTAAGGTTTGTTGAACCAAACTCTCGATTTGAATCGGAACGTTTTATCAGTTAAGGCCCCAACCGGACAAACATCAATCATATTTCCTGAAAATTCATTGTCAATCGCTTTTGAAATACAGGTAGAAATGTTGGCATGATCCCCACGATCCATAACCCCATGAACGCGATTATCGGTCAATTGATCGGCTACTTGCACACAGCGTTGGCACAAAATACAACGGTTCATATGCAATTGAATATTCGGACCAATATCTTCGGGTTCAAAAGTTCTTTTTTCTTCAATGTAGCGGGTTTGCGATTTACCGTGTTCAAAACTCAAATTTTGCAAGTCACATTCTCCAGCTTGATCACAAACAGGGCAATCTAGCGGGTGATTGATCAATAAAAATTCGGTTACCGATTTTCTCGCTTCACTAACTCTATCTGAGTTTTTACTATTCACTTCCATTCCGTCCATACATCCTGTTACACAAGAGGCTACTAGTTTCGGCATTGGTCTTGGATCGGCTTCGCTCCCTTTTGATACTTCAACTAAACAACAACGACATTTACCGCCACTCCCTTTTAGTTTTGAATAATAACACATGGCTGGCGGAACACTTTCTCCTCCAATCATACGAGCAGCTTGCAGGATGGTTGTTCCTGGTGCTACTTCTACACTTTGACCGTCTATTGTTACTTTCATAGTATTGTTTTTCTATCGAAAAATAAATATATTTTACTATTGACTTATTCTTTATTTTGTTACCAAATGTTTTACCTTTTCAAAAGGTTCTGCAACAAAGTGGTTTCTGTTTTTTACTTTTTCTGGGAATCGAACATGGTATTCAAATTCTTCTCTAAAATGACGAATAGCCGCAGCTACTGGCCAAGAAGCAGCATCTCCTAATGGGCAAATGGTGTTTCCTTCAATTTTAGATTGAATACTCCATAATAATTCGATATCTTCTTCACGCCCGTGTCCGTTTTCAATGCGGTGCAATACTTTTTCTAACCAACCAGTACCTTCACGACAAGGGGTACATTGACCACAGGATTCATGATGATAAAAACGAGAGAAGTTCCAAGTATTTCTTACAATACAAGTAGTGTCGTTGTAAACGATGAATCCACCCGAACCCAACATAGATCCGGTTGCAAAACCACCATCCGATAAAGATTCATACGTCATTAATCGATCGGTTCCAGCGGCAGTTTTATAAATCAAATGTGCGGGTAAAATAGGAACCGAAGATCCTCCTGGCACTAAGGCTTTTAACGGGCGATCATCAATCATACCGCCACAATATTCATCCGAATTCATAAATTCTTCTACAGAAACACCCAATTCAATTTCATATACGCCTGGATTTTTGATGTGTCCAGAAGCCGAAATTAACTTAGTTCCAGTAGAACGTTCTATACCAATTTTTGCATATTCTGCACCGGTATTCATTACTATCCACGGCACTGCTGCAATCGATTCTACATTGTTTACTACCGTAGGATTTTGCCATAAACCACTAATCGCAGGGAAAGGGGGTTTGATACGAGGATTTCCTCTTTTTCCTTCAAGCGATTCGATAAGGGCTGTTTCTTCTCCACAAATATAAGCTCCGGCACCACAATGAACATACAAGTCCAAATCGTAGCCCGATCCCATAATATTTTTTCCTAACCATCCCGCTGCTTTGGCTTCGTTAATGGCTCTTTCTAATATTTTAAACACCCACATATATTCACCACGAATATAGATGTAGGATAAATTGGCTCCTAAAGCAAAACTAGATGTAATCATTCCTTCAATCAAAAGGTGAGGAATGTGTTCCATTAAATAACGGTCTTTAAAAGTACCGGGTTCGGATTCGTCGGCATTACATACTAAATGACGCGGTTTACCTGATTTTTTATCAATAAAACTCCATTTCATTCCTACCGGAAATCCAGCTCCACCACGACCACGAATGCCCGATGTTTTTACTTCTTCGGTAACTTCATCGGGAGTCATTGTTTTTAATGCTTTTTCCACTGAGGCATACCCACCGTTTTGGCGGTATACTTCATAGGTTTTGATACCCGGAATATTTATTTTATCTAATAATATTTTTCTTCCCATGGCACTATTTATCGTGTAATGTTATTTTTCCAGCTTTGCAATCTTCTATCAATTGATCAAATGTTTCTTTGGTTAGTTTTTCGTGGTAAAAATCACCCAATTGAAGCATTGGTGCATAGCCACAAGCCCCTAAACATTCTACACCCACCACTTGAAACAAGCCATCGGAAGAAATTTCACCTAGTGGCGCTCCAATTTTATCACAAGCATATTCCATCATATCTTCAACTCCTCTCGTTGCACAACAAGAAGTTCGACAAAATTCAAACATGTATTTTGCAACAGGCTTTTGATTGAACATGGTATAAAAAGAGACTACTTCGTATACTTCAACCGGTTTGATTTGTAAGATTTCGGCTACTTTATCTTGTAATTCAAAACTCAACCAATTATCGTGAGCATCTTGCACTTCATGAAGCACAGGAAGCAAAGCTGATTTTCTTTTATCTTCTGGATAATGACTGATTAATTCATTGATACGTGTCATCAATGCTTCGGTCATATTTATTTCTTGTTTGTATTGCGTTCTTTCCATAATTTATGCGTCTAATTCTCCAGCAATTACATTTAAACTTGATAGTATTACAATGGCATCCGATAATAATGAACCTTTAATCATTTCGGGATAAGCTTGATAATAAATGAAACAAGGTCTTCTAAAATGCAAGCGATAAGGTGTTCTACTACCATCGGTTACTAAATAGAATCCTAATTCTCCGTTTCCTCCTTCAACCGGATGGTAAATTTCTGCCACAGGAATTGGTACTTCTCCCATCACAATTTTAAAGTGATAAATTAAGCTTTCCATTGTGGTATATACATCTTCTTTTGGAGGCAAATAATATTCTGGAACATCCGCATGGTAAGGTCCTTCAGGTAATTTAGCTAAGGCTTGACGAATGATGCTCAAACTTTCCCAAACTTCGGCATTTCGCACACAAAAACGATCATACGTATCACCTGATTTTCCTACTGGGACACTAAATTCGAAATCTTCATATGAAGAATAAGGTTGGGCTACTCGTACATCATAATCAACGCCTGCTGCACGCAGGTTTGGACCCGTAAATCCATAGGCCATTGCGCTTTCAGCAGTAATAGCTCCTACGTTAACCGTACGGTCAATAAAAATTCGGTTGCGTTCGAATAAGTTTTCAAATTCTTTCCAAGCAATAGGAAATTCTTCTAAAAACACATTCAGTTTTCTGAAGGCTTCTTCTGACCATTCTCTCTCAAAACCACCAATTCTTCCCATGTTGGTTGTCAAACGAGCCCCACAAATTTCTTCGTATATTTCGTATATTTTTTCTCTAAATTGGAATACGTATAAAAATCCGGTATAGGCTCCGGTATCTACCCCTAAAATGGAATTACAAATAATGTGATCGGCAATACGTGCTAATTCCATTACAATTACGCGTAAATATTGGGCTCTTTTAGGCACTTCAATATCGAGTAATTTTTCAACCGTCATCCACCATGCCATATTATTAATAGGCGAAGAACAATAGTTCATTCGGTCGGTTAATGGTGTGATTTGGTAAAAAGGACGATTTTCTGCAATTTTTTCAAACGCACGGTGAATGTAACCGATCGTAGGCTCTGCTTCCACAATGCGCTCTCCATCCATTAAAAGAATGTTTTGGAAAATTCCGTGGGTAGCAGGATGCGTAGGACCTAAGTTAAGTATAGAATACTCACTACCGTCATCATTGCGTTTTTCATTAATTATTTTAGCATATCGATGCTCAGGGGGTAATAATAGTTCTGACATTTTATAAATGTGAAAAATTATAAATAGTTATTTAGCAATTCGCTGTTCTTCCGAAGAAACGATCATCTTTATCGGTTCTTCCGTTATCTTCCATTGGGAATTCTTTTCGCATTGGAAAAGAAACCATTTCATCCATATTTAATATTCTTTTCAATTGGGGATGACCAGTGAACGTAATTCCGTAAAAATCATAGGTTTCACGTTCCATCCAGTTAGATGACAAAAATATATCGGATATGGAAGCTATTTCTGGTTGTGCCCCATTTAAATACGTTTTGATTCTAATGCGCGTATTTTCTACCCAATTGTGTAAATGATACACCACGCAAAATTGTTGGTCATCTGTATTGTCTGGGTAATGAACACCGCATAAATCGGTTAAAAAGTGAAAATTAGTATCTTCCTCTTCTTTCAAAAAAAGAATCACTTCACGAATGGAATCCGAAGTGATTTCAAAAGAAAAAATATCTTTTTGCATTTCAAAGCGCGTTACTTTGTTTGCAAATTTTTGTTCCAATTTTTCTTGTATGAGTGCTGTTTCTATAGCCATTGTTATAGGTTGTAAGAAGCTAATAATTCTTTATATTCTGGAGAGTTTCTGCGACGCACCGACTCGTTTTTGACCAATTCTTGCAACTGCATTACACCGTCTACAATTTGTTCTGGTCTGGGTGGACACCCCGGTACATAAACATCTACTGGAATTACTTTGTCAATGCCTTGCAATACGGAGTAGGTATCAAAAACACCTCCTGAAGAGGCACAAGCGCCTACTGCTATTACCCAGCGTGGCTCTGACATTTGTTCGTACACTTGGCGTAAAATAGGTGCCATTTTTTTAGAAATTGTACCCATAACCATTAACATATCTGCTTGACGTGGTGAAAAACTCACCCTTTCTGAACCAAATCGTGCTAAATCATAATGCGAAGCCATGGTAGCCATGAACTCAATGCCACAACATGAAGTGGCAAAAGGCAAGGGCCATAATGAATTTGCTCTTGCTAAACCAACAACATCATTTAGTTTCGTAGCAAAAAACCCTTCTCCAACAACTCCTTCAGGTGGAGCAACCATATTTGTTTTTGTACTCATAACAATTGTTAATTTATTCCCACTCTAGTGCTTTCTTTTTAATAATGTAGAAAAATCCCACTAAAAGCAATGACATGAAAATAACCATTTTGATCATGCCATCAGCTCCCAAATCTTTGAAATTTACTGCCCAAGGGTATAAGAAAATAACCTCTACGTCAAACAAAACAAATAGAATGGCTACTAAGAAATATTTTACAGAAAATGGAATACGTGCATTTCCAACAGATTCGATACCACATTCAAAGTTTTTATCTTTGCTTGCCGAACTTCTTTTAGGCCCTAAAAAATTTGAAATTATTATGGTTCCTACAACAAAACCTACAGCTAATCCGAGCTGCATCAAGATTGGAAAATAATCAAATTGTGTGGATTGCATGTGTTTAAATTTTAAGATTATTAAAATAGGCACAAATATACACTGCATTATTTAATTCTCAAAAATCAAAAGACCAACGTTTGTTATTTATTTGATTAAAATAGCTTATTTAAAATAATTCTAAATAAAATAGTATTTTTTTAGCGTTTTAGCCATCCGGTGATGCTCAGCCGAGGTTTTTGTATGACCCATACGTCATGCCGTATTTCGATGTTTTTATGTAAAACAGTTTTGTCTCCAGTAGGGACTATGTTTTGCCATATTTCATTTTGAAACACATTCAATTCGCCGCCATGTTCTAATTTCCACTCCGGGTTTAAGTAACTGATCAACGAAAATTGCCAACACGAATTGTCTTGAAATAGGTCCAAATGTTTTCGATAAAAAGTTCCTTGATTTCGTAAAACGAATAATGAAATTCATAACCGGCAATTCCGGCATAACAACCTTCGTTCAAATAAGCAATAAAGACTACCATTTGTGGGTTACCCAATAAGAATGGTTTTCGAAAGGTAGTTTAAATAAAAGGGTTTTTCTGTTTGTTTGTAAAAAATAGCAATAAAATGTACCTTTACTCAGTAAATATTACCTTATGGAAACTATAATCAACAGGGCCAACAAATCCTATCAATTGTGGAGCCAAAAGCCATTACCGGATCGTTTGTCATTTTTGCCACTACTCGCAAAACGATTACTAGAGCATAAAGAAGAATATGCGGCTTTAATTACCACAGAAATGCAAAAACCCATCTCGCAAGCAATAGCCGAGG
>JACCDT010753700.1_pt1 | contig 22550 bp, 26 predicted proteins | sample 7446291 | NCBI WGS metagenome assembly JACCDT01 (sample SAMN15323446, study PRJNA562643) | freshwater metagenome | isolation source: river surface water | place: USA:Blue River Watershed | collected 2017-08-17 | reverse complement strand
TTTCTACTAGAGTTGTACAACCTGAACAATCGATTACTTGCAAATCTTTGATAGTTTTGTATTCTTCTGTGCAGATGATACACATGATGCTAAAAATTTATTAACATATTTTTGTTTTTCATTTTTATTCATGTGTTTGTGTGCAAAAAGATCTCTTCGCTAATTCATAGCCCTTGCACCCTGGAGAATAGTAGATTTCAGAGATCTGCGGAATCAAAGCTTCCAACTTTTTTCCTATGTATCTTCGCTTCAGTTTCTTCTGGAGAAATGTAAGTTTCTTGAGGTTCTCTTCGAATGTAGGATTTTGGGCTATCCAAGGACACTCCGAACAGCTGAGTATTTGCAACCCAGGAATGTCAGGAATTTCCGTCAAACTTGTACACCCTGAACATTGTAATTCTTTCAATCCGCAAATCATAGGAATTTCTCTCAAACTTGTACAATCACAACAGTAAAGGTTTCGCAATTCAGGAATTATGGGAATTTCTGTCAAATTTGTACAATCTGCACAGTTAAGTGTCTGCAATCCAGGAATGACTGGAATTGATGTTAAACTTCTACACTTGTGACAATTGAGTTCTTTCAATCCAGGAATAACGGGAATTTCTGTCAAACTCGTACAATTTGAACAGCTTAAATATTGCAATCCAGGAATAAATGGAATTTTTGTTAATCTTGTACAATATCGTGATTGCAGTGTTTGCAATCCGCAAATCATAGGAATTTCTGCCAGATTTGTACAACCAAAACAGTAAAGCTTTTTTAATCCAGGAATAATAGGAATTTCCGTCAAACTTGTACAACCTGTACAGTAGAGTGTTTCCAATCCAGGAATGATAGGAATTTCCGTCAAACTTGTACACTCAAAACAGTCGAGTATTTCCAATCCAGGAATGATAGGAATTTTTGTCAAACTTGTACAATTGTTACAGTAAAGATCTCGTAATCCAGGAATCATAGGAATTTTTGTCAGATTTGTACACCCTGAACAGTCAAGAATTGTTAAATTCTCAACAGTTTTGTATTCTTCAGTACAGATGATACACATGATGATAAAAATTTATTAACATATTTTGTTTTTCATTTTATTCTATTCATGTGTTTGTGTGTAAAAAGATCTTTTCGCTAATTCATATCCCTTGCACCCTGGTGAGTAGTAGATTTCAGAGATTTGTGGAATCCAAGCTTCCAACTTTTTTCCAGTGTATCTTCGCCTGAGTCTCTTCTGGAGAAAGATGAGTTTATCAAGATTCTCTTCGAACTGTGAATTATAAGGTATCCAAGGACAATTTGAGCAATAGACTTCTACTAACCCAAAAATATTAGGAATTTTTGTCAAACTTGTGCACCCTGAACAGATGAGTTCTTGTATCCCAGGAAACATACAAATCTCTGTCAAACTTGTACAATTTGAACAAATAAGTTCTCGTAATCCGGGAATCGTAGAAATTTTTGTTAAATACATACACCATGAACAGTCAAGTCTTTCCAATCCAGGAATGATAGGAATTTCTGTCAAACTTGTACCTGTACACCATAGTGTTTTCAATCCAGGAATGATAGGGATTTCTGTCACATTTGGACAACCATAGCAGTTTAAATATTTCAAACCGCAAATGATAGGAATTTCTGTCAAATTTATACAATCTGAACAATCGAGTTCTTCCAATCCGGGAATGACAGGAATTTCTGTCAAACTTGTACCTGTACACCATAGTGTTTTCAATCCGGGAATGATAGGGATTTCTGTCACATTTGGACAACCATAGCAGTTTAAATATTTCAAACCGCAAATGATAGGAATTTCTGTCAAACTTTTACACTCTGAACAGTCGAGTTCTTTCAGTCCAGGAATGATAGGAATTTTTGTCAAACTTGTACACGTACGACAGTATAGTACTTTTAGACTAGAAATGTTAGGAATTTCTGTCAAACTTGTACAATTTGAACATACAAGTGTTTGTAATTCGCAAATCATAGGTATTTCTGTCAGATTTGGACATCTTGAACAGTTGAGTACTTTTAATCCGTTAATCACAGGAATTTCCGTCAAACTTGTACATTCCGAACAGTTGAGATAATGCAAATCTTTCATATTTTTGTATTCCCCAGTACAGATGATACACATGATGTTAAAAACATAATCTTATGTTTTTATTTTCATTTTTTATGAAGTTGCCGAGTAAAAAGATCTCTTCGCTAATTCATAGCCCTTGCACCCTGGAGAGTAGTAAATTTCAGAGATCTGTGGAATCCAAGCTTCCAACTTTTTTCCAGCGTATCTTCGTCTCAGTTTCTTTTGGAGAAATCTAAGTTTCTTGAGGTTCTTTTCAAAATAGGGATTTTTAGATAGCCAAGGACAATCCAAAAAAACAAATTTTCGCAATCTAGAAATGCCAGGTATTTTTGTCAAACTTCTACAACCTGAACAGTTAAGTGCTTGCAATCCGTAAATCATAGGAATTTTTGTCAATCTCGTACACCTTGAACAGTCGAGTTCTTGCAACCCAGAAATAACAGGAATTTCCGTCAAACTCGTACACTCTGAACAGTAAAGTGCTTGTAACCCAGAAATGTTAGGGATTTCTGTCAAACTTGTACACGTAAGACAGTAAAGTCTTTGCAGACCAGGAATGACAGGAATTTTTGTCAAACTTGTACATCCTGCACAGTAAAGTTCTTTCAAACCAGAAATGTTAGGTATTTCTGTCAATTTTGTACAATTTGTACATACAAGTGTTTTCAATCCACAAATCATAGGTATTTCTGTCAAATTTGTACAACCTACACATTCAAGTTGTTGCAATCCGCAAATCATAGGGATTTCTGTTAAACTCGTACAACCATAACAGTATAGTGTTTTTAATCCGCAAAACATAGGAATTTTTGTCAAACTTGTACACCTTGAACAGTCGAGTTCTTGCAATCCAGGAATTATGGGAATTTCTGTCAAACTTGTACAACCTGTACAGTTTAGTATTTGCAATCCAGGAATGATATGAATTTCTGCCAAATTTATACACCCTGAACAGTTAAGTGATTGCAATCCAGGAATGATAGGAATTTCTGTCAAACTTGTACAATATGTACATATAAGTTTTTGTAATCCAGGAATGATATGAATTTCTGCCAAATTTATACACCCTGAACAGTTAAGTGATTGCAATCCAGGAATGATATGAATTTCTGCCAAATTTATACAATATGTACATATAAGTTTTTGTAATCCAGGAATGAGTGGAATTTCTGTCAAATTTGTACAATAACAACAGTAAAGAGTTTCTAAATCTTTCATAGTTTTGTATTCTCCAGTGCAGATGATACACATGATGCTAACAACATATTTTATGTTTTTATTTTCATTTTTTATGAGCTTGCCGAGTAAAAAGATCTTTTCGCTAATTCATATCCCTTGCACCCTGGCGAATAGTAGATTTCAGAGATCTGAGGAATCAAAGCTTCTAACTTTTTTCCAGCGTATCTTCGTCTCAGTTTCTTCTGGAGAAAGATGAGTTTCTTGAGGTTATCTGCAAAATCTGAATTTTTAGACAACCAAGGGCAAAAAACAAATATTTGCAATGCAGGAATAATAGGAATTTCTGTCAAACTTCTACAACCTGAACAGTTAAGTGCTTGCAATCCGGGAATCATAGGTATTTCTGTCAAACTTGTACAATTTGAACATACAAGTGTGACCAATCCGCAAATGATAGGAATTTTTGTTAAACTTGTACAACCTGTACAGTAAAGATATTTCAATCCAGGAATAATAGGAATTTCCGTCAAACTTGTACAACCTGTACACCATAGTGTTTCCAATCCGCAAATGATAGGAATTTCTGTCAAACTCGTACACACTGAACAGTTAAGTAATTTCAAATCCGAAATGTTAGGAATTTCCGTCAAACTTGTACAACCTCGACAGTAGAGTGTTTCCAATCCGCAAAACATAGGAATTTTTGTCAAACTTGTACACCTTGAACAGTCGAGTTCTTGCAATCCAGGAATTATGGGAATTTCTGTCAAACTTGTACAACCTGTACAGTAGAGTGCTTGCAATCCGGGAATTACAGGAATTTTTGTCAAATTTGTACAATTTGAACAGAAGAGTTTTTGCAAACCGGGAATGATGGGAATTTCTGTCAATCTTGTATAACCTGAACATTCAAGTTCTTGCAATCCGGAAATGAGTGGGATTTCTGTCAGATTTGTACAATGATTACAGATAAGTGTTTTCAATCCGTTAATCATAGGTATTTCCGTCAAATTTGTACAACCTGTACAGATGAGATTTTGTAATCCAGGAATGATTGGGATTGATGTCAAACTTGTACAACCTGTACAGTCAAGAATTAATAAATTTTCAATGGTTTTGTATTCTCCAGTACAGATGATACACATGATGATAAAAATTTATATGTATTATGTTTTTTCATTTTATATCGACACGAATCCCCTTATAAACAGGAGTACGTGGTTTTCCATTCGCTCCCATGAGTTCGTATGTATATGTGACAATTGTACCTATTGGAAATTTATCTTGATATTTGTATCTGTCACTCACTTTTAGTCCAGTACCGATATTAAAAGTTAGTTTTTCGTTAGGTTTTTTTGTATGTTCATTAAGAGGATTTACCTCAAGAGAAACTAATCGACACGCTTTTGTTTCATCGATGCGATATCCAACGATAATTGCTTCTGCATCTTTAGCTTTTTTGTATTTAAGAATATGTTCTACATGTCCATCTTTGTAAAGTCCCCATGGATCAGCTAATATAACACCTTCACCATCATTCTTAATGATTTGTTGAAATTCTTGTTCGAGGTGTGCAATAGATTTAATTTCCTTCCAAGAAACTAGTTTAATATGATGGTCTTTCCATTCTTTTGCAATTTCTTCAAGTTTTGCCTGTCTTTCAATCCATGTTAACTCATAATTTATCAAATCAAATACATAGAAACATATTTTGGTCCATGTTCGATGATTAGATTCAGATCTTAGAGACGCAGTCTTATGAAACGTATTCTTACCAAAATACGCTTCTCCTTCAATATCTTCTGAAGGTAGAAGTTTAATAAACCATTCTGGAGCTTTCAATTCTTGGCCAGCACGTGTGTATAATTTTCCCTTTATCCATCGAATTTTAAAGCCGTCGAATTTTTCTGAAACATACCAATTCATCGGATTGCATAATCTTTTTCCATCCTTTTTGTATGATGACGGTTGCATTACAGAGATTATATTTTAATCATATAAGTTTTTCAATTTTTACATACTTTTAAGAAAGATCTCTTCGCTAATTCATAGCCATTGCACCCTGGCGAATAGTAGATTTCAGAGATTTGCGGAATCAAAGCTTCCAACTTTTTTCCAGCATATAGTCGTCTCAGTTTCTTTTGGAGAAAGATGAGTTTCTTGAGGTTCTCTTCAAATTCGGGATTTTGAGATAACCAAGGACAACCATAACAGTCTATTTCTCGTAAAGCAAAAATGTTTGGGATTTTTGTCAGACTTGTACAATCATAACAATAAAGTGCTTGTAACTCAGGAATGTTAGGAATATTTGTTAGTTTTGTACAACATGAACAGTAAAGATTTTGTAATTCGCAAATCATAGGTATTTCTGTCAAATTCGTACACCTTGAACAGTAAAGTTCTTGCAATCCGCAAATCATGGGTATTTCTGTTAGATTTGGGCACTCTGAACAGACGAGTTCTTTCAAACCGCAAATGACAGGTATTTCTATCAAACTTGTACACCTTGAACAGTAAAGTGTTTGCAATCCGTAAATCATAGGAATTTTTGACAAACTTGTACATCCTGTACAGTCAAGTGCTTGCAAACCAGGAATGATAGAAATCTTTGTCAAACTCGTACAAAATGAACAATCCAAATATTGCAACCCAGGAATGATAGGAATTTCTGTCAAACTTGTACAACCTGTACACCATAGTGTTTTCAATCCGCAAATTATAGGTATTTCTGTCAAATTTGTACAACCTGAACAGTCGAGATTTTTCAATCCGGGAATAATAGGTATTTTTGTCAGATTTGTACACCATGAACAGTTTAAAGATCGTAATCCACAAATCATAGGAATTTCTGTCACTCTTGTACACCCTGAACAATCAAGTGATTTCATAGTTTTGTATTCTCCTGTGCAGATGATACACATGATGCTAAAATTTTTTCTTATATTTTTGTTTTTCATTTTTTACGAGCTTGAAGAATAAAAAGATCTCTTCGCTAATTCATAGCCTTTACACCCTGGTGAATAGTAGATTTCAGAGATCTGTGGAATCAAAGCTTCCAACTTTTTTCCAAAGTATCTTCGTCTCAGTCTTTTCTGGAGAAAGATGAGCTTACTTAGATTCCCTTCAAACTGTGAATTTTGGGCTATCCAAGGAGATCCTTCACAGTATACGTATCCAGTGTTTGGAATTTCTGTTAAACTTGTACACCCTGAACAAATGAGTGCTTGTAACCCAGGAATAATCGGTACTTTTGTAATCATACACTCTGAACAATCTAGACTGGAAAGCCCAGGAATGACAGGAATTTCTGTCAAATTTATACAACATGAACAGTTGAGTGTTCGCAATCCGTTAATCACAGGAATTTCTGTCAAATTTATACAACCAAAACAGTTGAGTATTTGCAATCCGGGAATCACAGGAATTTCTGTCAAACTCTCACAATAGTCACAACTGAATGTTTTCAACCCACAAATGACAGGAATTTCTGTCAAATTTGGACAACCTGAACAATTGAGTATTTTCAATCCGTTAATCACAGGAATTTCTGTCAAATTTGGGCATTTCTTACAGTATAGTTCTTGTAATCCTCGAATATTAGGGATTTTTGTCAGATTTGTACACCATGAACAGTTTAAAACTTCTAGACCGTCAATATTTGGTATGTTTGTAAGATTGTCGCATTCTATACAATAAAGTTCTTGTAAACCTGAAATCAATGGTATTTTTGTAATATTTTTACACAATGAACACGTAAGTTTAACAAGTCCTTCAATATTTGGAATTTCTAGTATGTCTAGACACCCAGAACAATCAAGTTTTTTTAAACCTGGAATAACTGGTATTACGGTAAGACTTGTACATCCTGAACAGTTGAGTTCTTCCAACCTTTGAATCTCTGGTATTTTAATAAGACTTGTACAGTTTGCACAGTCAAGTTCTTTCAAAATAGAAATATCTGCTATTTCGGTTAGATTTGGGCAATTTGAACAATCAATTTTTACGAGATTTTTAATGGGTGGTATTGTTGTAACGTTTACACACCATATGCAATCGAGAAATGATAAATTCTCAATGGTTTTGTATTCTCCTGTGCAGATGATACACATGATGTTAAAAACATATATATGTTTTTAACATTCAATTTATTGATGAACATACGGTTGGATTAATCATCCGTAAAAATAACACCATCACCTGCAAACTTAGTTTTAAGACTATCATAGATAAGATTATGCACATTTTGATTTGACAGTCCATCTGGATCAAACTCGACATTTATTCGTCCACTCCATAACGGATTAATAACTAGATAATTATTGCTAGAAAACATGTACCAATCAGCGGTGGCCAAGCTTGGAGAAGTTGGTGGAACATTATAGAAGATTCTACTGTCAACTGTTTTTTCCACGTTGTATTTTCCTTTTATGGTTACGTAGACGTTTTTACATTCCATTCCGATTGATGGTACTGTTATTGTGTTTATTAAAAACCCCATTTATTGTAAATTGAAAAAAAGGATAAAAATTTTCTGAAAAGAAAATGTCTGTTGGAGCACATGTCGATGGAATAGTTATCAAAGAATTTGGTATCTTCGAAAATACATTTTTTACTTACAAAGGTGTAAAATGGTTTTGTACAGAACAAGCATATCAAGCATCTAAATTTATCGACAAAGAATACCAGGAGAAAATACGTAAAACAATAAATCCACTAAAAATAATAGAACTCGGACTATCACAACACCATCTCAAAAAGCCTAACTTTGACCAAATCAAAGAAATGACACGAATCATGTGGGCAAAAATAGTATCAGATCCTCGATACGTTCAACTGCTTGTAGCGACAAAAGGAACTATCACATTTCCAGATTCTGATAGTTTCTGGGGAACAGATAAAGGATTTGGTGGAGAAAACCAACTCGGAAATATTCTTATGCGTATTCGAGAAATTCTTCGAAAGTTCTATGTATAATAATTTTTCTACAAAATATTTTGTAGAAAAGCCTAATCTCGCAAGCCTAAAATTTCAATCACCTTTGCACGAAGATTAAAGTTTCCAGACGGTGCCCTTGTAAGAATAAAATACTTACTATGTGCCTTGTCCCAATGATCGTAATTATCATACTGAAATGAACCATCGCATGCAACTGATAACTGTTCTGTTGATAGCGATGTGAAATCTGCATCGTCGAATGCTTTGATGATCTTGTAAATTTTTCCAGTCTTTCTTTCATACGCAGTTTTTACATTTGACCACAAATTATGATCTTCTTTCTTGCTTTCAGTTTCTTTGATCACACGAATCTGGGCTGAATATTTTTCTTGCAATAGCTTCATCCCTTCAGACCTCCACATAAATAACCCTTGAAGAGAAGGCTGTAGCATAGCAACAACTGTTCCAGCATTTTGAGCATTCTTCATCGCATGTTTTTCAATGTCTTCTTTTGGGTTTTTGCCTTTCTTACGCTTAATCATTGATTTCAAACCATTAACAGAAAAGGGATTGTGTGGAATATGTGAAGGATACATTTCAACACTTCGAACAAACTCCATTACATTGAAATCTCCATGTGTAGCTCGTTCACGAATAAGTTCAGTAAGATAATTGCTCATTGTGAATCCACGAATCAACTTTTCTTTTGTTTTCCTGTCACAATAAACTGTTGTTTGGAATCTTCTATTGTTACACAAAACATCTCGATAAACACCAGTTCCACGTCCAATATTCTGCTCTGCCTTGTCTGCAGATAACGTTTTTCCGGTATTAATCGATTCAATATGTGTAATATGCCAATTTGCGTCTGTGTAAGGATCTTCTGTTACAGCTGAACCAAAAGTAGTACTTGCCTTTGCTTTGTTGTAAGCAATAATCATAATCCGAGGAAATCTAGCTATACAGCGTCCTCGTCCTTCTCTGTTATCTTCACAACCTTCACAACCTAAAATAAAAAGCCATTGTAGGACTTTCTCAATTGTAGTCTTTTCAAATAACAATTCTCCTGTATTCAAAAAATCATGTACTGTTTGTCCCTGAAAGGTTATTGTTTGCCCTTTGAAAGTTTCATGAGATACATGAATTCCATTTTGATTGACACAAATAATAACCCACTTGGCTTCGATAATTTTTCGATGATCATCATTTATTGGAACTGTTCCTAATTTGCACGCCTCAAGAATCATACGTTGTTTTTCATTTTCACGCTCTATCATAGACAACAACACAATTGGATGACTATCAGGCTCGAGAAATTTGTTGAACCTTTTAATTGGTTCTGTTTCTGATAGATTTGCAAGTATTGTTAACCATCCAGAATACAAACTTACAATTTTACCTTCTTGAGTACGTCCATGTACCAGTTTTTCTTTTTCTGAAATTACAAAGTGCATATTAGGAATCCCAACATAACCCTTTGGCTGTGGAATTCGACATACACTATGTCCTCTCAATCTTGGTTCCATAAAATAAACACATTGTGGTGTTGCAGTTATGAGATAAACACGATGAGTCATTTCTGCTTCCTTAAATATAGCAATTTCTGTGTCATATTTACATTCAGGATCATGCAAATCATTTCCAAGAGGAGATGCTCCCATAACTTTGTATCCGCCAAGTTCATGTGCTTCATCAATAAACAAAACAATTTTTGATCGTCTACCAGTTTCATCATATAATTTACGTATACGATTTAGATGTCCTTGATTGTGAATCGCAATGATCACACTGCATCTTTTGTTCGTAATTGCTAACCTCAAATCACGGGTAAAAATTTGCTTTTCAGCCTTTGTCTTGGATGAATCCAGGTAACAAAAAGGATTTTTCAAAACAGACAAATCGTCATCAGAAAATGATCGGATTTTTCGATGTTTCAAAAAATCCACTGCATTATCAAAAAATTTTCGAATTCGTGGAATCGTTTGTTCAGCAACAGGGATGGATTTTACAAGAAGAAGAGAATTTTGACCAAGAATCTGATGCAAACCTATTAGTGCGGCAATTGTAAATGTCTTTCCCTGTTGTGTGAATGCTGTAAGTAATACCATATATTTTTCTGGAGGGAGAGGTTTGTCAAAACGCTGAATAAACTCTCGAAGATATAAAGATTGTGATGAAAAATAAGATCTTTCCATAGAATTTTCCTTATCAACAGAAAAAACACAATAGTCAAAAAAAGCATTTGCAAGCTCTATTTTGTTATTTCTTTGTTCAGCCATAGCTAAAAACCTTATTTTTGAATAAGGTTTTTTCAATTTTATTCAGACATCTTCTGCTTTGAAGGCCCTTTGCTGGTCTCTACATCAATTATTTTAAACATTATAGACTTTGAAGTATTGCAATTTCCACTCAAACACAATACCTTTGCAAGACACCAACAAGGTAATCCTACCAAAGCGAATATGCATACATTTACATGATTTAAACAACAATTTTTTCCATGTAACAATTCCTCTTCTTCTCGAGTTATCAACTGACCTCCCATTCTTACATAAACATCTTGCATATCTTCATCTGGAGCACAATAATATTTACACGCAATTTTCCCATACGAACATTCAAGCCATTTTTCGAAATACGGATCCATTTCATATTTTTTTGAACTCATAAAAATTTCATTTTACAATCCAGAGTAAAAAGATCTCTTCGCTAATTCATAGCCCTTGCACCCTGGAGAGTAGTAGATTTCAGAGATCTGTGGAATCCAAGCTTCCAATTTTTTTCCAGCGTATAGTCTCCTGAGTTTTTTCTGTAGAAAGATGAGTTTCTTGAGGTTCTCTTCGAATGTAAGATTTTGCGATAACCAAGGGCATCCAAATACAGCAGTTGCTTGCACCTCAGGAATTTCTGTTAGAGTTCTACAAGATTGTACATCTAGTCTTTGTAAGCCGGGAATGACAGGGATTTTTTTTAGTTTTGAACACTGTTTACAAGATAATGTCAACAAATTAGGAATTAATGGAAGTTCTGTCATGTTTCGGCAATATGAACAATCTAGACTCAAAAGCCCGGGAATGATAGGGATTTCTGTCAATTTCCGACAGTTGAAACAATTAAGATTTTTTAATCCAGGAATGACGGGAATTTTTGTTAAATTCAGACAATTAGAACAATCTAAGGATATCAAGCCGTTAATCACAGGTATTTCTGTTAAATTTGTACACCATAAACAGTAGAGTACTTGTAATCCTTCGATATTCGGGATTACTGTCAAATTTGTACAATCGTAACAGTAAAGATTTTGTAATCCGCAAATAATAGGAATTTCTGTAATGGCACACCGTGAACAGATAAGTGTTTTCAATCCAGGAATGATTGGGATCTTTGTCAAACTTTTACACCTTGGACAGTCAAGTCTTTCCAATCCAGGAATGACAGGAATTTCTGTTAGATTTGTACAATCTGAACAGTAAAGTGTTTTCAATCCAGGAATGACAGGAATTTCTGTTAGAGTTGTACACTCAGAACAGTTAAGTAGTTGCAATCCAGGAATGATAGGAATTTCCCTCAGACTTGTACAATACGAGCAGTTAAGTTTTTGTAATCCAGGAATGATAGGAATTTCCCTCAAACTTGTACATCCTAAACAGTCAAGTATTTGCAATCCGTTAATCACAGAAATTTTTGTCAAATTTGTACAATTTGAACAGAAGAGTTTTTGCAAACCGGGAATGATAGGGATTTCTGTCAGATTTGTACAATCTGAACAATTAATAACTATCAAAGATTTGATAGTTTTGTATTCTTCTGTGCAGATGATACACATGATGCTAAAATTTATTAACATATTTTTGTTTTTCATTTTATTCATGTGTTTGTGTGTAAAAAGATCTTTTCGCTAATTCATATCCCTTGCACCCTGGGGAATAATAGATTTCAGAGATCTGAGGAGACAATGCTTCCAACTTTTTTCCAGCATATAATTGTCTGATCTTCTTTTGGAGAAATCTAAGTTTCTTGAGGTTCTCTTCAAACTCTGAATTTTGTGTCAACCAAGGACACTGATAACAGAATAATGTTCGCAATTCAGAAATATTAGGAATGTATATCAAACTTCTAGAACCTGAACAGTTTAAATATTCCAATCCAGGAATGACAGGAATTTTTGTTAAACTTGGACAACATCCACAGTTGAGTGTTTGTAATCCGGGAATGACAGGAATTTTTGTTAAACTTTCACAATACAAACATATTAATCTGTTAAGCTGAGGAATATTAGGAATTTCTGTCAAACTTGGACAAAATGAACAGTTTAAATATTTCAACCCGGGAATGATAGGAATTTCTGTTAAACTTTTACACCCTGAACACCATAGTTCATCCAATCCAGGAATGATAGGAATTTCTATCAAGCTCGTACAATCTAAACAGTTAAGTTCACGCAACCCAGGAATTACGGAAATTTCTATTAAATTTGGACACCGTGAACAATCTAATTTTTGCAAACCAGGAATGACTGGGATCTTTGTCAGTCTTATACATCCTGAACAGTAGAGTTTTAATAAACTTTCAATGGTTTTGTATTCTCCTGTGCAGATGATACACATCGTCATAAAAACATAAGATTATGTTTTTATTTTCATTTTCTTATGAGCTTGCCGAGTAAAAAGATCTCTTCGCTAATTGATATCCCTTGTGCCCTGGTGAATAATAGATTTCAGAGATCTGCGGAGACAAAGCTTCCAACTTTTTTCCAGCATATAGTCGTCTAAGTTTCTTTTGGAGAAAGATGAGTTTCTTGATGTTATCTGCAAAATCTGAATTTTGCGATACCCAAGGACATTTATAACAGTGGAGGTGGTGTAATCCAGGAATGATAGGAATTTCTGTCAATCTTGTACAATATGGACAGATGAGTGTTTGTAAACTATAAATAGTAGGAATCGCTGTCAAATTTGTACAACTTGAACATTGTAATTCTTTCAATCCGGGAATCATAGGAATTTCTGCCAGATTTGTACCTGAACATTCAAGTCTTTTCAATCCAGGAATGACAGGAATTTATTAACATATTTTGTTTTTCATTTTTTACAAATTTCTTGTTGAGCCACACTGGCTACAGTGGATCTGATAACCTCGTACAGAATTCTTTTCCAAATCCGTTTTAATGCCTTTACATTGTTCACATTGTACATTCTCTTTCAAATATCGTTTTAATACAGTTTGTAACTTATTCACATTCATCCTTGTTTTGTATAATCTTAGACCCATTTGACAGACTGATATTTCCATACACAACTCATTTTTGATAAATGTAGCAACATGATCTTGTTCTCTCCCCACAACTTGACAAAACACTGATACATTACTCCAGATAGTATTCATATTCTCACGAGCAAGAGAAGGAAAAGGTAAAGTAACACGCTGTTTTTCCTTCTGTTCCTCTGTTGGCAACAATGCCTTATATTCTTTCAAAGTCTGTTCCAAATATTTTACACTTGATGGCTCACTAACATTCGTCATACCAAAACCAATCAATTGTCCAGTGTCAACAGAATAAATCAAACATCGAGATGATGTTACACAAATCGGATGATCAAACAACGCAGTGTACATTTCATCAGACTTTGCCATTCTTGCTCTAATTACCGTATTTCCAATAATAAGTTGACAATACAACCCATTCTTAATCTTTGGAGGTTCTGTTCCATCCAGACATTTTTTCATTCTCAAAACTTTCATCTTCATTTCAGATATAATTGGAGGGAGATCTTCAGAAAATCCAGCAACGCATCCAACAAGACGATCTGCTTTTGTCAACGTAGGATCTAAACGGGTTCCAATTCCATATAATCCTCCTCTACCAGTATCTACACATTTTTTACTCTCTGAAAAGATACTCAAAATTTTTGTCTTCAAAGGTACACATTTGTTATCTTTACGAATGTAACCAGGTCGTATTTCAATCTCATCACCAATACTAAATCCTTTGTGTCCAACCACAGTACCTCCAAGAACACCACCTTTGAGATTTTCTATTCCAGTGTTTGGATGATTAATATCAAACGATCTTACAATCGAAAATATGTTATAAGATGGAAATGACATATTTTTCAAACATATCTCCGCCATCTGGTAAATATAATCCTGTATCGCTTCAATTCCAATTCCACTCTGTGCAGATATTGGAATAATAGGAGCGCCATCTGCTACTGTACCTTTCAATTCATTTTGTAACAACTCACGATGTTTTATACACTGCTCTGGAGAAACTAGATCAATTTTATTCTGAACAACCAGTACATTCTTTACACCCATAATCTCCAAAATAGCAAGATGCTCTTGTGTTTGAATTTGTAACCCCTCTCGTACATCATTTACAATTATTGCACAATCAATAATAGATGCTCCCTTCATCATGGTTTGAATATACTGATGATGACCAGGAGCATCCACAAATGATACGTATTGCACTGGTTCAAGATCGAAACTACAACACTCCATTTTAGTTTGTTCTTGTCCTGTAGTTCTTACTAATTCGCAAATTGGACACTTCCAAACCAAACAATTTGCATAACCTAGTTTTATTGTTCTTCCAGACTTGATTTCTCGACTATTTCTCTTTGTATTTACACCTGTTAGTTTTTGCACCAAAGTTGTTTTTCCATTTTGAACAGAACCAACAAGTCCAATATTCACATAAATTTTTCCCTTTTCAGTCATGTTAACTATCATAATATATTTAATTATTTTTTCAATTTGACTCAAAAATAATACTCTTTTATCTTTTTATTCTGTAGAATAAAAGATGCCAAGACCAAGAAGCAAACGCAAGTCTCGCAAGTCCAAGCGCAAATCACGCAAACGTAAGAGCAAATCACGCAAACGTAAGAGCAAGTCACGTAAATCACGCAAGCGCAAATCACGTAAGCGTAAGTCTCGTAAATCACGCAAGCGCAAGAGCAAGTCACGTAAGCGTAAGTCTCGTAAGTCCAAGCGTAAATCACGTAAACGCAAGTCTCGTAAATCACGCAAACGCAAGTCTCGTAAATCACGCAAACGTAAGAGTAAATCACGTAAGCGTAAGTCTCGTAAGCGTAAGAGTAAGTCTCGTAAGCGTAAGTCTCGTAAGTCCAAGCGTAAATCACGTAAACGTAAGAGTAAATCACGTAAGTCTCGTAAATCACGCAAACGTAAGTCTCGTAAGTCCCGCAAGCCTAGTAAACGCAAGAGCAGAAGAAAGTCACGTAAGAGCAAGTCACGTAAGAGTGGAATCGTGATAAAATCACTACCTGTTACAGCATCTCGTATAGAAACAATTTCTCGTGCTCCTAAGAAAATGGTGGTAAAAGAACTGCCTCTTACAATAAGCAAACCATCTCGATCATTTAGATCACGTAAAATGGTGGTAAAAGAACTACCTTTATCATCTGAATCTGGTACCGCTTCACGACCTATGACTGCTTCGCGACCTATGACTGCTTCACGACCTATGACTGCTTCACGACCTATGACTGCTTCGCGTGCAATACCACTTGATGCACCACCTTTGCAAATTACAAAATTGGGATCCTCAAGACCAAAATATCCATTTTCTGAATTTGGACCTATGATAGGTCAAAAAACTGCAAAGGAATATTTTGATATAATCAATACCTATTTTTCATTGACTTCCGATGAGATGGATGATTATATCAGGGATATTCAAAATGTAAAGGATGCAAATGATGTTATTGATCTAAACCAAAAATACTCTGATTTATTAGTTAAAAAATTATTTGATGAAGGTTATCTTGTCATAGATGATAAAGGTCAAACATTCGAATGGGACGGAACAAAATATGTACTAAGAAGATAATAAATCTACAAGTAAACACGAAAACACATTGTGATCCTTTGTCTACACATTGGACATTCATGCACACGTTTTGAACACATCTCACAGCATGTATGTCCACAAGGTTGAATCATTGTGTCAATCTTGTTTGTGTAGCATATTTTACATGTTAATGGGGAATTAACATGTGCATGTTCTTCAGAAGTTAGAGAAATGTTTGACTTTTCTTCAACCACATTTTTTTCTTGTTCTGGACGTCTGTGTTCGTGTTGTTCGTGTTGTTCGTATAGTCTGTCTTCGATGTCATCAAGTGATTCAAGATGGTAACCAGAAATTCGTTGTTCAAGAGAAACAACAGTGTGAGTAGATCTCCTTACTGGAGAAGATGGTCTATCCTCAATGGAAACCATTACACGAGACGGAGCTCGAATTGGTTGAATTGGTCTAGCGAGTCGTTCTTCGAGCGAAACTGTAACACGTGTTGAATTCTGACGAGGATGGGCAACTCGAGAATCGCATTTTCTCTCGATTTCAGAAAATGCTGTCATAAGACTAGTTTCGAGTTGGTCAAAATGTAGTTCTTGAAGAAAATCGGCTACAGTTTTGTGTTCGACTTGCTTCCTGAAAATGATTTGATTGTTATCAACAATTTCCTCAAATGTAAGGTACGAAGAACAATAACCAACACCATTTCTCACACCTTCGTTCCATTCTGCTTTGTACACAATGTTTGTGTGCAATGTGTGTACTCCATCGCCATGCATCTTTCCTTTTTTCCAGAATCCTTGATAAACATCGCCATTTCTCCATATCATCTTTCCATAACCAGAAAAAATATTCTGGTCAAAATGACCTACGTAAACATTACCACTTGCAAATGTCTTTTTACCAATTCCATGCATCAAATTGTTATGCCATTCACCTACATACCTATCACCTGACAGCCATCGCATTGTTCCAAATCCTTGTCGTTTGTTTTCAACCCAATTTCCAGTGTACTTTTCAAAGTTTTTCCAGATATAAGATCCAGATCCATGACGCATATTTTTCTGGAATTGACCAATGTAAAAATCACCATCTCCATTCTTTTCCTCACCAAGTCCACACTTTTGACCTTTCTTCCACTCTCCACTATACACAGATCCATCAGAACCTCTCAACTGTCCATTTCCATCGTAAAATCCGTCTTTCCAACAACCTTGATACACAAAATCACCGCCAGAGAGGTTGCCAAGACCATTTGGCACGCCATAACGCTGTTCTCCCTTGTAAACATGAAAAATATTGCTGTTTTGAGAAGCCATTTGAAGTAAATGATAAAAAATCATTTATTTTTCATTTTTTTATGCATATCCGCAAACCAATGGTATGTAGTGTAAATTTTTTTATATTATTATTCGCCAAAGGCTTTATTTGACAGAAACTTGACGACACAAAACCATTTCATCCAACTCCTTGTCCAAAATAGTCTTCTTCATAGAATCGTCAAAAACATCTGCCCATGGTTCTGAATCCCCTTTGAAACAAGGAGAAGGGTCTTTAATGTCCTCGCGACGAGAATGAACACCCCATCGTTGAAGTCTCATCGCCTTCTTTTCCAGTTCTTGCAAATCCTCAAAATCGGAAGCAAAATCTGGAAACATCTTTCCAGGAGATTGAAAAGATCCCATCATAACATCTCCATAATCAATTCCAATGTCTCGGAATTCATTAATCTTGTCTTTGACCACGTTCAAAAAGTTCTTATGTACCCTAAAGTGATGCATCATACGAGACATATAACCAAACAAAGCATAAGACATCAAAATCTTTTGCACTTTGCTCTGTGCATGTGAAACGCTGTCAAGCATGCTTTTAATATACTTCTGTACATAAACAAATGTACCATCATACTCTTTTTCCAAAATGGGAAGGAAGATGTTATGCTTCAACATGATTTCCTGGACCATTTTTCGCCTCTTGTTCACATTACCGTTTGTGTAAACATTGAAATCAAAGGTAACAGATTTGTTCTCGTTCACATTCATATCCTCCAAATGAGCATGTGCGCATTTGCATGGGGGACTCACAAACTTGGGTTCCTTTACTTTTTCTTCGATTCTGATCCACCCGTAAAACTTATTCTGAGGATTCCTCTTGCAAGGAATGTGCAAAACAGTTTTGAGATGTTCTGGAAACATCTGTTCAATCTTGGGCATCAATACCTTAGCCTCTTCAATAGGATCGCCAAGTTTCAAAGGACAAGTAAGATACCAACATGCTTCGTACAAAGCATCAGATTCTGACTTTCCAAAAGCATCAGACATAAAACAATCAGAATACAAAGCATGTGCATGTGCAAACCAGTTGTAACCAAGAATACTAAACTCTTCCTGCAATACAAAATCAGGTTCTTCATCGCGAAGAACCTGGTGGACGTTCACTGAGTACTTGGTGCCATGAGGCGGTGGCTTGATCATAGGCAACTTGTATGTTTGTTCAGTTGCACAATGATCAAGATCAAACGTCTCAAAAAAAGAGGTAGCAAGATCAATAAGCAATTCCTCCAAAGAACCTACATACGTATCTCCAGAAATGTAAATAGGCAACATGCCCTCACATTCACTTGGAAAATTACTGAAACGAGGCCGTGCAAGACGAATCCATTTTGCAAGGACACTACTCGTATTGATGTCCAAAATGTCATGCAAAAATTTGAATGTATCAGACCGAGGATTGTAGCCATTGTAATAACTAACATTTTGTTGAAGACGTATGAGATCAAGTTGACCATTCCTTTCAACATTCTCATCATATATGGTCGAAAGATCGTAATCAATGATAGTTACATGGTATTGCGACTTGAAAGAAACAATTCTTCCACATACCTCGTACGAATACATCTCTTCTTTTCCCTTGTCTGTAATCAAAACATTGTTCTGATGCAAATCTGAATGGCGCAATCCAACACGATCAAAACATGCAAGAGTGTACAAAATCTGGAACAAAATATGAGGATCATCCTGGATGTTTTGGTACAATTGTTTTCCCTCTACATCCTCAATAATCAAAGCAGTTGCATTTTTTGTGTCCCATTCAGCAATCCACTCATCATCTGTGTCGATACACGTGCTTGCGAGGTCAAAAGAGGTGGAAAGAGTAGAATACCACTTTGGAATATGTGGTGTGTGCTTACGCAAATTTGTCAACACATGTTCATATATTTGAGATTCAACGCGTTGACTGTTTTGAACAGCTTTCAAAGGACCAAACGACACCTTTACACGTACCTTGGTTTCAGCATCAACATGATGGACGATTTGATAGTTCTCACCCTCTCCTGATGATTTTTTCAAATCCTTATTCATGTTTGAAAAAATTTGCTGAATCGTCTTCCCTTGGTTCGCTTCCAAAAAATCCATAATTTTCTTGTCAGTGGACGACATTTGTATTTTTATTTATTTTTTTGAAAAAAATCATTTTTTCCACACCTACTTCTTTCCAACAACAGGACGTCTTCTCGGAGTTGATTCTTGCATATCCGAAGGAATCTTCGCTGTGTGAACTGCCAACATACTTTTTGCAAGTTGGGCAAGAATAGTTGCAGATTCCTTCACGACAAAATCTGATTGCTCAAAGTTATCACATTCAGTCATTTTCTCCAGCTGTTGAGAAAGAAAGGCAGTTTCAGCTTTAGCCTTCTGAACCAAAATCAGCATTCGCTGATATTTCACGTCACTCATATTGCTCGCGTCACTCATATTGCTCATGTCGTTCATGGCACTCATGGTTAATAAAAACATGTTTTATGTTTTTATTTTCATTTTCAGAGGATTACCAATTAATTTTGTAACACATATTTTTCAGTCTCTCAGTTCGAAATCCAAGATTTTTTAACCATTCAATCAGACTCAGAAAACAATCGTAATCACTATAATCAAGATCTAGTACCATACTATTATTACCATGAAGAATATAATCACGAATTTTTAACATGGTATCCTGCTTAAGCATTGTCAAACCACTGTACTTAATAGCATGGATTTTTTTCGCACAAGAGTCACTCATTTGTTTTGCCAACTGTGCATTGATGATCACACCTTCGTCAATAAGTTTTTGTTCGTCTAAAGTTGCTTCCCTAACGAATATAATAATCATATTCGGATCATAATCATAATTCTTGTCTTCTAAACGGTCAATAAGAGATTCGAGCGTAGTCTCACAGTTATTTTCAGGGTTTTCGAGTAAGAATCGTATCAAAACTTGCTGAATTTGTTCTCTGTTTTCTCCAGACAAAAACTCCTCTTTGACAAGCTTATTTATAGTGTCAATTACTTGTTCCATTTTGATAAAACTAAAATAATGATAATATTTTCATTTTATTCAGACTTAGTTGGTTGTAGAATCTTTGCAACCAAATCTAAAATGATCTCCGATGTTTGTAGAATCGTTTCTACCTGTTTCGTACGAGGTACTTCAGGAGAATTTGCATAGTTTTCGAAAAAACGTATACATGAAATAAGATCAATTAGTCCATTTCCATTTTTAGGAAGGAATTCCGAATTCTTTGTAGAAAATCCTTTTGAAACTTTCTCAATCGATTGAATTGATCGAGAAAGCGAAACAGGGTCATGTTTCTTTGGATCAGCAGCAAAACCCATGTCATTCAACATATTAATCAATGGTGGATACTCTGATTCATGCTTATTCTCTTTACGAAATGTTTCATAGATATCCGTACATGCCACAATTGCCATATTCGGATTCGTTTCGAAGAATGTACGGATATATTCGCCTTCGTTTTTAGACATTTTTTAACCATAAAAATATGTTTTTTATTTTCATTTTCACACAACCAATCACGCACAACCAATCAGTTTTTTAAGACCAATTAACTCGTCTTTAAAAGACTTCTGATTTATCGCACACATTGTCAGTTGTATCTCAGTATCATTAATGGTGATAAAGATAGTATACGTACCACTCGGTTCATCAAATATGAATTCAGATTCTGCAAAAGACACAATCGCATCCTTCTTGAATTTGAAATTCATGCGAATACGAGTAGGCGTAGAACGCATGTAATACCTATGCGAGTTTCCAGAAATATGAATCCATTCTCCAGTAAGAACCCAAAACGGAATACGACTCATGGTTAATGAAAAACGACTTATATTTTTATTTTTCATTTTTTATTGACAACCAATAAGTTTTACCAAACCATCCAAATCCTCCTTAAAAGTCGAGACTTGCGATTCATCAATTGTTATCATAATCTTCACAGAATTAATCATCAAATAAATCCCATAGAAATTTTCGGTTTGAGACCTAAAATTCATTCTCTTTGGTTTTGAGTAAACAAAGGATGCAATCATATCCTTCTTGAACCTATAATTCATCGCAGGAACATCAGGAAGAATATCCCATCTGTTATCATAATACCTCCCAAAAATATGAATCCATTCTCCCTTGAGAACCCAAAACGGTACACGACTCATGGTTAATGAAAAACAACTTATATTTTTATTTTTCATTTTCTAATTAGATTTCACAGTTGCTTTTGGAAAAAGGCAATCTTAGCCTTAGGAATTTCTCTTGTACACCTTAAGCAGTAATTGTAACCCAGGAATGCTCGGAATTTCTGTCAAATTCGTACACCCCCCAGGGAAGAGTTTTTTCAAACCGGGAATGATGGGAATTTCTGTCAAACTTGTACAATCTTCACAGTCGAGTTTTTGTAAACCAGGAATGACAGAAATTTCTGTCAAACTCGTACACCCTGTACATTTAAGTGTTTTCAATCCAGAAATGACTGGGATCTTTGTTAGAGTTGTACACCCTGAACAATCGAGTTTTTGCAAATCTTCGACAGTTTTGTATTCTCCTGTGCAGATGATACACATGATGCTAAAATTTATATTTAGTTTTGTTTTTTCATTTTTTCTCATGAGGTTGCAGAGTAAAAAGATTTTTTCGCCAATTCATAGCCCTTGCACCCTGGTGAATAGTAAATTTCAGAGATCTGCGGAGACAATGCTTCCAACTTTCTCCCTGTGTATCTTCGTCTGAGTTTCTTCTGGAGAAATGTAAGTTTCTTGAGGTTCTCTTCAAATTTGGGATTATTTTGCGACAACCAAGGACAATCTGAACAATAAAGCATTGTCAATCCAGGAATAATAGGAATTTTTGTCAAACTTGTACATCCCGAACAGTCGAGTGTTTCCAACCCAGGAATGAGTGGAATTTCCGATAAATTTGTACAGTCATAACATTCAAGAACTTGCAATCCAGGAATGTGTGGAATTTCTGTCAAACTTGTACAATCTGAACAGTTTAAAGATCGCAAACCAGGAATGTTTGGGATTTCTGTCAGATTTCTACAATCTGAACAGTTTAAAGATCGCAACCCAGGAATCACTGGAATTTCTGTCAAACTTGTACATCTTGAACAGTAAAGGTCTTGCAATCCGCAAATGATAGGAATTTTTGGCAAACTTGTACATCCTGTACAGTCAAGTACTTTCAATCCGCAAATGATAGGAA
>JACCDT010242370.1_pt1 | contig 22561 bp, 22 predicted proteins | sample 7446291 | NCBI WGS metagenome assembly JACCDT01 (sample SAMN15323446, study PRJNA562643) | freshwater metagenome | isolation source: river surface water | place: USA:Blue River Watershed | collected 2017-08-17 | reverse complement strand
GCTTCAGCGACGGGTGAAGACCAGGTCCCAGACCCCGTGGCCCAGTCGCAGGCCGCGGTTCTCGAACTTGGTGAGCGGCCGGTAGGCCGGCCGCGGCGCGAAGCCCTCGGCGGTGTTGGCCAGCAGGGGCTCAGCCGAGAGCACCTCCAGCATCTGGTGCGCGTAGGGCTCCCAGTCGGTGGCGCAATGGAGGTAGCCGCCCGGCGCCAGGCGCGCGGCGAGCTTGGCTACCACCAGCGGCTGGATCAGGCGGCGCTTGTTATGCCGCAGCTTGTGCCAGGGGTCGGGGAAGAAGACATGGATGCCCGCCAGCACACCTTCCGGCAGCATCTGGTCGACGACTTCCAGTGCGTCGTGCTGGAGGATCTGAATGTTCTCCAGGCCGTTCTCGCCGATGCGTTTGAGGAGCGCGCCCACGCCGGGCTCATGCACCTCGCAGCACAGGAAGTTCTTCTCGGGCATCAGGCCGGCGATGTGGGCCGTGGCCTCGCCCATGCCGAAGCCGATCTCCAGGATCAGGGGCGCGCTGCGGCCGAAGGCGGCTGCGGCGTCCAGGGGCTGGGGCGAGAAGGGCAGCAGGAAGCGCGGACCCAGGGTCTCGAAGGCGCGGGCCTGGCCGATGGTGGTGCGGCCCGCGCGGCGCACGAAGGTGCGGATGACGCGGGGGTGGGCCACCCCTTCGGGCGTGGCGGCGGTTTCGCCGTCGGGGCGATCTTTCTTTTCGCTCATGCCCGTATTGTCGCGGCCCAGGCAGGCACCGCCGCGGACAGCCACTCGGCCAAGGTCCGGGCGTTCGCTGTCGCCGCAGCCGGCAGGCCCAGCGCCGCCCCTGCGGCCTGCAGGCAGGCTAAAGGGTCGCGGGTATTCAGCGCCTGGGCGCCGGTCTGCTTGGAGAGCTTCTGTCCGTCCTCGGCCAGCACCAGGGGGGTGTGCAGGTAGCGCGGCGTCGGCAGGCCCAGGGCGCGCTGCAGCAGGATCTGGCGGGCGGTGTTGTCGGCGAGGTCCTCACCGCGCACGACGTCGGTGACCTGCTGCGCGGCGTCGTCGACGACCACGGCCAGCTGGTAGGCCCAGAGGCCGTCGGCCCGGCGCAGGACGAAGTCGCCGACCTCGCGCGCCACGTCCTGCTGCTGGGGGCCGAGGCGACGATCGGTCCAGCGGACGGTGCCGGGGCTGGTGCCAGTGGCAGGGGGGGACATGGCCGGCGTGGGCGCTGCGGGATCGGTCGTGGGCGCAGCGGGCTCGGTGAGGAAACGCCAGGCCCGTGCCGTGCGTCCTTGCAGGCCAGGGCGGCAGGTGCCCGGGTAGACCAGCTCGCCGTGGCGCGGGCGCTCCTGGCCCGAGGCGGCCAGCGCCTGCTCGATGTCCTTGCGCGAACAGGCGCAAGGGTAGGACAGGTCCTGGGCCACCAGTCGGTCCAGCGCCTCCTGGTAGGCCGCGCCGCGGGACGACTGCCACTGCGGCGGCTCGTCGGGATGCAGGCCGCAGTCGGCCAGTTGCTGCAGGAGGTGGCGGTCGGCGCCGGGCACGCAGCGCGGGCCGTCCACGTCCTCGATGCGCACCAGCCAGCGCCCGCCCTGGGCGCGCGCGTCCAGCCAGCTGGCCAGGGCGGCCACCAGCGAGCCCGCATGCAGCGGGCCGGTGGGGGAGGGCGCGAAGCGGCCGGTGTACGAACGGTTCATCGGAATGCGCGGGAGGCCGGACTCCCCTGGCCGCTGGCGATGTCAGGCCGGCGAAGCAGGGCGTTTCACGGCCGCGGCAGGTGCAGCGGCTTCCCGGACTAGCGCAGGCTGGCCAGGGCCAGCTCCAGGCCAGACACGAAGCCGTCCTCGACGCGGTGGCCCAGGCACCAGTCGCCCGCCAGACCCAGCCCCAGGGACTTGTCCCAGAGGTGGCTCTTGCCCAGGGGCGTCACCGTCTTGGCGTAGAGCCAGCGGTGGGCCTGGGTGGCGCCGGGCGCGGCGCGGATGCCGGTGATCTCGGCAAAGCCCTTGAGGAGCTTGTCGGTCACGCGTTGCGGGTCGTCCTGCAGGTGTTCCTGCGACCACTCGGCGCTGGCCTGCACCGTCCAGCGCTCCACCGGGCCGCGACCGGGCTTGGACGATTCACGCGCCAGCCAGGCGATGCGGTGGTGGCTGCTGCGGGCGGCATGCCAGCTCGGGCCCAGGGGCGTGCTGCCGGCCTGGGGGAAGGCGAGCATCAGCGTCCAGCAGGGCGCGACGCGCACCGCGGCCAACTGCTTCTGCAGGGTGGGGGCCAGGGCGCTCACGCGCAGCAAATCGATCGCCTGGGCCGCCGGGATGGCGAGCATCACCCGGTCGAAGCCCGCCTGCACACGGGGCTGGCTGGCGGCGTCCGGGGCGCTGCCGTCCATCGACTCCACCTGCAGCTGCCAGCGTGCCGGGTCGAGCGCGTCGCGTTCGATGCGCGCGACCCGGGCCTGCAGGTGCACCCGGCCGGCCTGCACCAGGGGCGCGGCCCAGGCCTGGCCCAGGGCGTTCATGCCCGGCGTCGGCACCCAGTGGGTCTCGTCCGCGCGCGGCGCGGCTTCAATTACCCGGCCCAGCGGGTCCAGCACCCGCACCGCCGGGGTGTTCCAGCGCTGCGCGAGGCCCGGCTGCAGGGCCAGCACCCGGGCGAAGCGCTCGTCGCGCACGGTGAAGTACTGGGCGCCGTGGTCATGGGTGCCGAACGGCGTCTGCCGGCAGGACATGCGGCCGCCGAAGCCGCGGCTCTTTTCGAAGACGGTGACCTCGCAGCCGGCCTGGGCCAGGGTGCGCGCGCAGGCGAGGCCGGCGATGCCGGCGCCGATGACGGCGATGCGGGCCGGGGTGGCGGGGGAGGGCGTGTTTTTGCGTGCCATGTTCGCTCCGTGTTCGGGTCATTGTGGCATCTGGCTGGGCCGGGCCAGGTCAGTGACTGCCCGGGGAGGGGCATGGCGGCCCGGCCGAAGCGCGCCCCGCGCATGAAAGGCGGGCATCCCGGCGAAGTGACGAGGAGGCGAAGGAGGCGAAGGAGGCGAAGGAGGCGAAGGAGGCGCGTCCGCTCAGGCGGGCCGGGGCCCCGCATGCCCCTGCAGCAGGGCCTTGCGGGTGGCGGGGCGCTCCAGGCGGTCGAGCCACCACTGCAGCGCCCGGCCCGTGCCGCCCGTCCCGCCTGCATCGCGCCAGGCATAGGCCGGCCGCACCAGGCGCTGGGGCCGGGCCACCTCGCGCGCCACGAGACGGCCCGCGGCCAGGTGGGGCCGGGCCATGGGTTCGGGCAGGAAGCCGGCGCCGAGCCCGCGCAGCTGGGCCTCCAGCTTGGCCTGCATGGTGGGCACGGTGAACACGTCCTGACCGGCGAGCAGGCCGACGGTGATGCCGCCGCCCCGGCTCACCGAGTCGGCCACCGCTACCGCCCGGTGCCGCAGCAGCACCTCGTCGGTCAGGGGCTCCTTGCCCTTGGCCAGCGGATGGTGGGGCGCGACCGCGAACACGAAGCCCAGCTCGCCCAGTGGGCGGTGGTGGATGCCGGGGTGCGTGCCCTGTTCCTGGGCCACGCCCAGGGCGAGGTCGGCCTGGCCGCTGGTGAGCGCCTCCAGCGTGCCGGAGAGGGCCTCCTCGCGAATGCGCAGGCGGGTCTGCGGCGCCACCTTGAAGAAGTCCTGCGCCAGGTCCATCAGCGGATGGCGGGCGATGACGGTGTCGACCGCCACGGTGAGCTCCGACTCCCAGCCGGTGGCGACGCGGCGCACCCGGTTGGCGACCGCATCCATCTCGCCCAGGAGGCGCTCGCCCTCCCGCAGCAGCTCGGTGCCCGCGGGGGTGAGGCGGGCCTGGCGGGAGCTGCGGTCGAAGAGGAGGGCGTCGAGCGCCTCCTCGACCTGCCGCACCCGGTAGGTCACCGCGCTGGGCACCAGCCCGAGTTCGCGCGCCGCGGCGGCGAAGCTGCCCAGACGGGAGACCGTCTGCAGCAGGGACAAGGCATCGGGGGTCAGGACGTCGCGGGGGCTGGGCATGGCGGGAGCGCCCCGGGGGAGGGCATTTATTCAATATTTTTGAATGATGCCATCAAACCAGTACGCCCTTTGAACCCGGGTCTGGCCCCAAGATTCAGTCCATGCCGACAGCCCCGAGTGGCTGAGTACCGTGCAAACCGATTGAAGGACACACCATGATCACCCTGCGCAAGTCCGAAGACCGCGGCCACGCCCAGCATGGCTGGCTGGACTCGTACCACAGCTTCTCCTTCGCCGACTACTACGACCCCCAGCACATGGGCTTCGGCCCGCTGCGGGTGATCAACGAGGACCGCATCGCGCCCGGCACCGGTTTTGGCACCCATGGTCACCGTGACATGGAAATCATCAGCTACGTGCTCTCCGGCCGCCTCGCGCACAAGGACAGCATGGGCAACGTCGAGGCCATTCCCCCCGGCGACGTGCAGCGCATGAGCGCCGGCACCGGCGTGATGCACAGCGAGTTCAACCACGCGGTGAACGAGCAGACCCACTTCCTGCAGATCTGGATCGAGCCCAACGCCCGCGGCATCGCGCCGAGCTACGAGCAGAAGACCTTTGCTCCCGAGGAAAAGCGCGGCCGCCTGCGTCTGGTGGCAGCCCCGGGCGGCGAGCAGGGCGCTGTGCATATCAGCGCCGACGCGCGCCTGTACGCCGGCCTGTTCGACGGCGCCGAGTCCGCGACGCTGGCCCTGGCCCCGGGCCGCAAGGCCTATGTGCACCTGGTGCGCGGCGCCCTCGCCGTCAACGGCCAGCCGCTGTCGGGCGGTGATGCGGCCAAGCTCGAGGCCGAGACCGAGGTTCGCCTCGAAGCCGGCCGGGACGCCGAGGTGCTGGTGTTCGACCTGGCGCCGTGATCCCAAAACCGGACCCGAAACCGAAACCGCAACCCTTTCCCTCCCGCTTCATTTCTTCAACGACTTCACCCAACCAGGAGCTTTTCATGAACAACAACAACACCTTCGCCAACGTGCTGACCCTGCTGGGCCGCGTGCTGCTCGCGCTGCTCTTCGTGCCGGCCGGCTTCTCCAAGATCGGTGGTTTCGAGGGCACCGCGGGCTACATCGCTTCCGTCGGCCTGCCGCTGCCGCAGGTGGGCGCGGCCCTCGCGATCATCATCGAGCTGGGCCTGGGCCTGCTGTTGCTGGTCGGCTGGCGCAGCCGCCTGTCGGCCCTCGTGATCGCCGTCTTCACCGTCGTGGCCGGCGTCATCTTCCACAACTTCTGGGCCGCGCCCGCCGACCAGCTGATGATGCAGCAGATCAACTTCTTCAAGAACCTGGCCATCGCCGGCGGCCTGCTGTTCATCACCGCTTTCGGCCCGGGCGCCTGGAGCCTGGACGCCCGTGCCGCGGCTGCCAAGGAATAAGCGCCAGCCCCCCTCGCGCAACGTCAAGCACTGTCACACATCACCCGACACATCACTCAAGAGGAAACTGAAATGGCATCCATCGCTATCGTCTACCACTCCGGCTACGGCCACACCCAGCGCCAGGCGCAAGTCATCGCCGAGGCCGCCGGCGGCCACCTGATCGCCATCGACGCCGAGGGCAACATCCCCGACGCCGCCTGGGCCCAGCTCGACGCGGCCGACGCCATCGTCTTCGGCTCGCCCACCTACATGGGCGGCGCCAGCTGGCAGTTCAAGAAGTTTGCCGACGCCTCGTCCAAGCCCTGGTACAGCCGCAACTGGAAGAACAAGATCTTCGCCGGCTTCACCAACAGCGCCTCGACCAACGGCGACAAGGGCAAGACCCTCGACTACTTCTACACCCTGGCCATGCAGCACGGCGGCCTGTGGGTGGGCCTGGGCGAAGTCGCCGCCAACTCCAAGGCGGCCACCCGCAACGATCTGAACTGGATCGGCGTGTTCCAGGGCGCTGCCGCCACCACCCCGTCCGACGCCAGCGTCAGCGAGATGCTGCCGGGCGACCTGGAGACCTCCCGCGTCTTCGGCAAGCGCGTGGCCGAAGTGGCTGCCAAGTGGGCCAAGTGATCGGCCGGCCGAGGGCAATCGCCTGCCGGCGGAACCTGCGCTGACACGGCCGGTTCCCCTGATCTAGACTGCCCGAGAAAGGGGCGGGCCATTCCGGCTCGCCCCTTTTTTCTTCTCGAGGAGCTTCCATGCCCATCGCCCAACGCATCGCCGGCCACGAGAAAGACCTCGGCGGCGGCTTTATCGTCCGCCGCCTGCTGCCCGCGGCGCGGCTGCGCGCCTGCGGGCCCTTTGTTTTCTTCGACCACTTCGGCCCGGTGCGCGAGATGCCGGGCGAACCGCATGACGTTCGGCCGCACCCGCACATTGGCCTCGCGACCGTGACTTACCTGTTCGAGGGCGCGATGATGCACCGCGACAGCCTGGGCACCGAGCAGCTGATCGAGCCGGGCGCCATCAACTGGATGTGCGCGGGCCGCGGCATCGTGCACTCCGAGCGCAAGCCCGAGCACCTGAAGGGCACGCCCTTCACCAACCACGGCCTGCAGCTGTGGGTGGCCCTGCCGCGCGAGGCACAGGAGGCCGAACCGTCCTTCGCCCATACCCCGGCCTCGGCGATTCCCTCGGCCGACGTCGAGAGCGCTCATGTTCGCGTGCTGGTGGGGGAGGCCTTCGGCCTGCGCTCGCCGGTGAAGCCCGCCTCGCCCACCCTCTACCTGGACATCGCGCTGCCCGCGGGCGGGGCGCTCGTGCTGCCGGCCCTGGCACCCGAGATGGCGGTGTATGCGGTGCAGGGGCAGTTGGCGGTCGACGGCGAGGCCATCCCCGCCGGCCACCTCGCGCAGCTCACGCCCGGCGTGCCTGCGCGCCTCTCGGCCGAGGGGAGGGACGCGCTGCGCCTCGCCGTGGTCGGCGGCGCGCCGCTCGATGGCCCGCGCCACATGTGGTGGAACTTCGTCCACAGCGACGCCCGCCGCATCGTGCAGGCCAGCGCCGACTGGGAGGCGGGCCGCTTCGCGCCCGTCCCGGGTGAGACCGAATTCATTCCGCTGCCCGAGAAGCGATTTGTCGCCGCTCCTTTCCTGTAGTCCAGTTCGCGGCCCTATCATGGCCGGCATGACTTCGTTGTCCCTGCTCCCCTGGCAAGACTGGCTGGCCTTTGCCTGGTTCCTGGCCGCCTGGGTCGGCTACGCGTGGTACTCGTCACGGGCCAGCCAGCGGGGCGCGACCCTGCTGGCCGTCACCAACCTCTGGCGCCGGCGCTGGATGATGCAGGTGGCCTCGCGCGACCAGCGCATCCTCGACGGCAACATCACCCAGACCCTCTCCAGCAGCCCCGCCTTCTTCGCCTCGGCCACCATGATCGTGATCGGCGGCGTGCTGGCCCTGTTCGGCGCCACCGACCAGGCGGCCGTCGTGCTGGGCAACATGCCCTTCGCGGTGCCGACCACCCGCACCGTGTTCGAAGTGAAGTTGATGGTCCTGGCGGCCATCTTCGCCTTCGCCTTCTTCCGCTTCACCTGGGCGATCCGCCAGTACACCTTCGTGGCGCTGGTGCTGGGCGCGATGCCGGTGCCGGCCGACTTCTCCGCCGGCCATGCCGACCGCGAGGCCTATGCCAAGCGCGCCGCAGCGGTGGTGGGCTCGGCGGCCGAGTCCTTCAATGACGGGGTGCGGGCCTATTACTTTGCCTTCGCGGTGCTGGCCTGGTTCTTCTCGCCGCTGGCCTTCGCGGTGGCGGCGGCCCTGGTGGTGGGGGTGCTCTATGTGCGGGAGTTCCGCTCCCACATGCTGGACCTGCTCGGGGACCGCGAGCTGCACTGACGTGCGGCCGACCGGCCCGTGCCCTGTGATGCGAGCGCGGGCCTGGATTCAGTCCGTCTGGACCGGCGCCAGCGCCGGGTCCAGCGACACCCGCTCGTCGAAGACGAAGCAGCCGCCCTGGTAGTGCGCGCCGCCAGCCTCCTCGAAATAGCGCAGGATGCCGCCTTCGAGCTGCAGCACCCGCTCCACGCCGACCTCGCGCATGTAGATCGCGGCCTTCTCGCAGCGGATGCCGCCGGTGCAGAAGCTCACCACCGTCTTGCCTTGCAGGTCGTCCCGGTGGTCCAGGACCGCCTGCGGAAATTCGCTGAACTTGCTGATGCGCCAGTCGATGGTGTTCTCGAAGGTGCCGTGGTCCACCTCGAAGGCGTTGCGCGTGTCCAGGGTGACCACCGGCAGGCCTTCGTCGTCATGGCCCTGGTCCAGCCAGCGGCGCAGGGTGAGGGCGTCCACCGCCGGCGCCCGACCCTCGGAGGGGCGAATGGTCGGATGGTTCATCCGGATGATTTCGCGCTTGACCTTGACCAGCATCCGCTTGAAGGGCTGGGCGTCGGACCAGCTTTCCTTGATCGGCAGCTCGGACAGGCGCGGGTCCGACTGCAGGCGATCCAGGAATTCACGCAGCACTTCGGCCTCACCCGCCAGGAACAGGTTGATGCCTTCCTCGGCCAGCAGGATGGTGCCCTTGAGGCCTGATGCGCGCGCATCCGCGAGCAGGCGCTCACGCAGGGCGTCGCAGTCGGCCAGGGGGATGAACTTGTAGGCGGAAACGTTGAGGATCTGGGGCACGGGAGCAGCATTTTAGGAGGGGTCGTGGGGGCGCCGGCCCGATCAGCCGGGGCCTGCGACTTCCTACAATGGCGGGATGTTCGTTCACCTGCGCCTGCACTCCGAATTTTCCGTGGTCGACGGCACCTGCCGCATCGACGACACCGTGGAGGCCGCCGCGAAGGACGGCCAGCCTGCGCTCGCGATCACCGATCTGAACAATCTGTTCGGCGCGATCAAGTTCTACAAGGCCGCGCGCGGCAAGGGCGTGAAGCCGGTGGTGGGCGCCGAGGTCTGGCTTCAGGGACTGGGTGCCGACGCCTCGCACCTGTCCAAGGTGCTGCTGCTGGTGCAGAACCGGGACGGCTACCTGAACCTGTGCGAGTTGCTGGCCCGCGCCTGGACGAAGAACGTGGTGCGCGCGCAGGGCGTGTGCACGGTGGAGTGGCTGCGCGAGCTTTCGGGCGGGCTGATCTGCCTCTCGGGCGCGCAGGCCGGGCCGGTGGGCCAGGCCCTGGTGCAGGGCGACGCCGCCCGCGCCCGCGAGGCCGCCCTGGCCCTGGCCTCGGTCTTTCCGCATCGCTTCTACCTCGAGCTGCAGCGGGCCGGGCGCCCCGACGACGAGACCCATGTGGCCGGCGCGGTGCAACTGGCCGCGGGCCTGTCGCTGCCGGTGGTGGCCACCCACCCGGTGCAGTTCCTCACTGAAGACGACTACGAGGCGCACGAGGCGCGGGTGTGCATCGCCGAGGGCGAGATCCTGGGCAACCCGCGCCGGGTGCGCAAGTTCACCCGCGAGCAGTACTTCAAGAACGCCGCGCAGATGGAGGCGCTGTTCGCCGACCTGCCCGCGGCGGTGGCCAACACCGCGCAGATCGCGCGCCGCTGCAGCCTCACGCTCGACCTGGGCAAGCCCCGCCTGCCGAATTTCCCGACCCCGAACGGCATGCCGATCGAGGAGTACTTCCGCTTCGCCTCGCACGAGGGGCTGAAGGAGCGGCTGGTCCAGCTGTACCCGAGCGAGGCCGAGCGCGAGAAGGAGACGCCGCGCTACGTCGAGCGGCTCGAGTTCGAAATCGGCACCATCCTCAAGATGGGGTTCCCCGGCTACTTCCTGATCGTGGGCGACTTCATCAACTGGGCCAAGAACAACGGCTGCCCGGTGGGCCCGGGCCGGGGTTCGGGCGCCGGCTCGCTGGTGGCCTACGCGCTCAAGATCACCGACCTCGACCCGCTTCGCTACAACCTGCTGTTCGAGCGATTCCTCAACCCGGAGCGGGTGTCCATGCCCGACTTCGACATCGACTTCTGCCAGAGTAACCGCGACCGGGTCATCGAGTACGTCAAGGACAAGTACGGCCGCGACGCGGTGAGCCAGATCGCCACCTTCGGCACCATGGCCGCCAAGGCCGCCATCCGCGACGTGGGCCGGGTGCTGGACATGTCCTACACCTTCTGCGACGGCATCAGCAAGCTGGTGCCGCAGAAGCCCGGCCAGCACATCACCATCGCCGGCGCGATCGAGCAGGAGCCGATCCTGGCCGAGCGCCTGGACCGTGAGGACGAGGTCAAGACACTCATCGGCCTGGCGCAGAAGCTCGAGGGCCTGACCCGCAACGTGGGCATGCACGCCGGTGGCGTGCTGATCGCCCCGGGCAAGCTCACCGACTTCACCCCCCTGTACCAGCAGCCAGGCAGCGACTCGGCGGTGAGCCAGTACGACAAGGACGACGTGGAGGCTGCCGGCCTGGTGAAGTTCGACTTCCTGGGCCTGGCCACGCTGACCATCCTGGAGATCGCCAAGGAATTCATCGTCAAACGGCACAAGGGCCGCGAGAACTTCGCCTTCGAGAACGTGCCGCTGGACGATGCGGCCACCTACCGGCTCTTTGCCGACGGCAAGACCGAGGCGGTGTTCCAGTTTGAAAGCCGCGGCATGCAGGGCATGCTGCGCGACGCCAAGCCCACGCGCCTGGAAGACCTCATTGCCCTCAACGCCCTGTACCGCCCGGGCCCGATGGACCTGATCCCCAGCTTCGTGGCCCGCAAGCACGGGCGCGAGAAGGTGGAGTACCCGCACCCGCTGGTGTCGCAGATGCTCTCCGAGACCTACGGGATCATGGTCTACCAGGAGCAGGTGATGCAGACCGCCCAGATCCTGGGCGGCTACTCGCTCGGCGGCGCCGACCTGCTGCGTCGCGCCATGGGCAAGAAGAAGGCCGAGGAGATGGCCGAGCACCGGGAGATCTTCCGTGCCGGCGCGGCCAAGAACGGCATCGAACAGGACAAGGCCGACGAGATCTTCGACCTGATGGAGAAGTTTGCGGGCTACGGCTTCAACAAGTCGCACGCCGCCGCCTACTCGCTCCTCGCGTACCACACCGGCTGGCTCAAGGTCCACTACACCGCCGAGTTCTTCTGCGCCAACATGACGGTGGAAATGGACGACACCGACAAGCTGAAGGTGCTATTCGAGGACGCGATCAAGAACTTCGGCCTGTCCTTCGAACCGCCGGACGTGAACCGCGGCGTCTACCGCTTCGAGCCGGTGTCGGACAAGGTCATTCGCTATGGCCTGGGCGCCGTCAAGGGCACCGGCCAGCAGGCCATCGAGGCCATCGTCCGCGCGCGCGAGGAGGGCGGTCCCTTCTCCAGCCTGTTCGACTTCTGCAAGCGGGTCGACCGCACCCGCATCAACAAGCGCACCGTGGAGGCCCTGATCAAGGCCGGCGCCTTCGACGCGCTGCAACTCAATCGGGCGGCCCTGGTCGCCTCCATCGACCGCGCCTTCGACTTCGCCGCCGCTGCCGAGGCCAACGCCAACCAGGGCGGCCTGTTCGACATGGACGGCGGCCACGGCTCCAGCGACGAGGAGCCGCCGCTGGCCGACGTCATGCCCTGGGGCGTGAAGGAGCGCCTCACCCAGGAGAAAACCGCGGTCGGCTTCTACCTCTCGGGCCACCTGTTCGACGAGGTGGCCGCCGAGGTGCGCCGCTTCGTCAAGCGGCCGATCGAGGAACTGAAGGACTCGCGCGAGCCGGTGCTGATCGCCGGCATCGTGAGCGACCTGCGGGTGATCAACGCCCAGCGCGGCAAGCTGGCGATCTTCAAGCTCGACGACAAGTCGGCCGTGCTCGAGGCCACCGCCGACGAGGCCCTGATCAATGCCCACCGCAACCTGCTCAAGGACGACGAGCTGATCGTGGTCATGGCCAAGTGCCAGAACGACCGCTTCTCCGGCGGCCTGCGCCTGTCGATCCAGCAGGTGTGGGACCTGGCCTCGGCCCGTTGCCGCTTTGGCAAGTACCTGCGGGTGGCGGTCAACGGCAAGGCGCCGGACATCCAGCGCCTGCTGCGCGAATTCCCGCCGGTGCGCGAGGAGAGCGAGGCGGGCGAACTGGTGCGCGGCCTGCCGGTGCGGCTGTCGCTGCAGCGCCCCGAGGCGGTGGCCGAGCTGCAACTGGGGGAGGGCGCGCGCTTCTTCCCCAGCGATGCCGCCCTGGCCAGCTGGATGGCGCAGGCCGAAGGCGGGCAGGCGCAGATCGTCTACGAGGCCTGAGCCTCAGGCCTGGTCCCGGACGCGTTCCCGGGCCCATTCCCGGGAACGTTCAGCGGACACCCGCGCCTGCGGGCACCGCTTCCCTCACCAGGTGTCGACGAAGCGGCCGGGCGCCTGGCCCGCCTCGGCGGTGGCCCGCGCCGCGCTGTCCAGGCCCCGCACCAGCCAGGCGCGGGTTTCCATCGGGTCGATGACCGCGTCGATCTCCAGCGTCTGCGCCATCTGCATCGCCTCGCCGTTGGCGTACTGGCGCGCCACCAGCTCCTCGAACAGGCGCTGGCGCTCGGGGCCCTCGGGCACGGCCTCCAGCTCCTTGCGATACCCCAGTCGCACCGCGCCCTCCAGGCCCATGCCGCCGAACTCGCCGGTGGGCCAGGACACGGTGAACACCGGCGCGTCGAAGCCGCCCGCGGTCATGGCCTGGGCGCCGAGGCCGTAGCCCTTGCGCAGCACCACCGCGAAGAAGGGCACCCGCAGGTGGGCGGCGGCGACGAACATGCGCGCGGTGTGGCGCACCTGGGCCTGGGCCTCGATGTCGGGGCCCACCATGAAGCCGGGCGTGTCGGTCAGCGAGACGATCGGCAGGCCGTGCGCGTCGCACAGCTGCATGAAGCGGGCGCACTTGTCGGCCGCGTCCGGGTCGATGGCGCCGCCCAGGTGCTGCGGGTTGTTGGCGATCACGCCCACCGGCCGTCCTTCGATGCGCGCCAGCGCGGTGACCATGCCGGCGCCGAAGCCCCGGCGCAGCTCCAGAACCGAGCCGGTGTCGGCCACGAGCGCGAGCACCTCGCGCACGTCGTAGGCGCGCAGGCGGTTCTCGGGAATGGCATGCCGCAGCAGGCGCTGGTCGGCGCAGTCCCAGCCGGCCACCGGACCCTGGAAGTAGGCGAGGTAGCGGCGCGCGGCGGCCACCGCCGCGCGCTCGTCCTCCACCAGGATGTCGATCACTCCGTTGGCCGACTGCACCGCGCTCGGCCCGATGGCCTCGGGCGGGAAGACGCCCAGGCCACCACCCTCGATCATGGCCGGGCCACCCATGCCGATGTTGCTGGCGCGGGTCGCGATCACCACGTCGCTGCACCCGAGCAGGGCGGCATTGCCGGCAAAGCAGCGGCCGTGGACGATGCCCACCACCGGCACCTTGCCCGAGAGCGCCGCGTACTGGCTGAAGGTGTGGTTGTTCAGGCCGGCGATGACGTTCATGTCCACGTCACCGGGCCGGCCGCCGCCGCCTTCGGCGAACAGGACCACCGGCAGGCGCAGTCGGTGGGCCAGGCCCAGCATCCGGTCGGTCTTGTGGTGGTTGCGCCAGCCCTGGGTGCCGGCGAGCACGGTGTAGTCGTAGGCCATGACCACGCAGCGCGATCGCTCGGGGCCGAAGTCCTGCGCGTTCACCGTGCCGATGCCGGTCACCATGCCGTCGGCCGGGGTGTTGGCGATCAGATCCTCCATGCTGCGGCGCCGGCTCTGCGCCGCCACCGCCAGCGCGCCGTATTCGATGAAGCTGTCCGCGTCGCACAGGTCGGCGATGTTCTCGCGCGCGCTGCGCCCGCCCTGGGCATGGCGCCTGGCGACGGCCTCGGGGCGGTTCTCGTCCCGCGTGAAGGCGTGGCGCTCGATCACGCGCTGCAGGTCGGGGCGGATGGCGTCCAGGTCCACGGGCTCGCGAGCCTCCTCGCGGGTGCCGACGTCTTGCACCGGCGCCAGGACGACCAGCACCTCGCCCTCGGCCAGGGTCTGGCCGGGTGCGGCCCGCAGCGCCACCACCCGGGCCGGCCGGTCGGCCACCAGCGCGTGCTGCATCTTCATCGCCTCGAGGATGGCGAGCTCGGCGCCGCCCGGTACTACCGTGCCCTCGGCGACGCAGAGTTCGACCAGCTTGCCGGCCATGGGGGCGCGCAGGGCCCATTGGCCGGGTGGCAGATCCTCTGGCGCCTGCAAGGCGCGATGCGCCGGCGATGCGGCGCCGCGCGGGAGGGCGGGCCCGCTTGCGGTGCCTGATGCGGAGAAGGCGGCGGGCGTCTGGCCGGCATCGGGGGCCTGGGCGCCAGGGGCCGGGCGGGCCGCGTCAAGGGCCCGGGCCGACGCCAGCAAGGCCGGCAGCGCTTCTTCCACGAAGCGGGTATGTACCGCCTGCGCGTCGAAGGCCTCGTGCTGCGCGATCGCCTGCAGCAGGCCCAGGTTGGTCGCCAGTCCCTCGATATGCATGTCGGCCAGCGCGCGGCGCGAGCGCCGGCAGGCATCGGCAAAGCGCGGGCCGGGGTGGCTCACCACCAGCTTGGCCAGAAGGGTGTCGTAGTGCGGGGAGGGCGTCGCGCCAGCCTGGCCATGGGTGTCGATGCGGATGCCGGGTCCTGTAGGGAGGTCAAAGCGGTCCAGGCGGCCGGTGGAGGGCAGGGCGAGGCCGTCCTCGCCCAGGCGCTCGGCGTTGATGCGCCACTGGATGGCGTAGCCGCGCGTCGGCACCGGGCGCGCCGGGTCCAGGCCCAGGTCGGCCAGGGTGGCGCCCTGGGCCACCGCGAGCTGCAGCTGCACCAGGTCCAGGCCGGTCACCTCCTCGGTCACCGTGTGCTCCACCTGCAGGCGGGCATTGGCCTCGATGAAGACCCAGGGCAGGTCAGGGCTGGCCTCATCGACCAGGAACTCGAAAGTGCCCAGGCCCTGGTAGCCCACCGCCCGCGCCATGCGCAGGGCGGCCTGGGTGATGGCCTCGCGGGTGGCGGCGCCGAGCGTCGGGCTGGGCGCGATCTCGACCAGCTTCTGGAAGCGCCGCTGCAGCGAGCATTCGCGCTCGCCCAGGCTCACCACCTCGCGGCCGTCGCCCAGCACCTGCACCTCGATGTGCCGGGCGCGCGCCATCAGCCGCTCCACATAGACGCCCTCGACCCCGAAGGCGGCGCGGGCCTCGGCCACGCAGCGGGCGTAGGCGGTGTCCAGGTCGCCGGCCTCGGTGACCAGGCGCATGCCGCGGCCGCCGCCGCCGCCCACCGCCTTGATCACCACGCCATGGCCCTGGGCCTGCTGCCCGGCGAAGAAAGCCTGGGCCTCGGCCAGCGTCACCGCGCCGCCGCTGCCCGGCATCAGCGGCACCTTCTGGGCCTGCGCCAGGGCGCGGGCGGCGGCCTTGTCGCCGAACTGCGCTAGTTGCTCCGGCGTGGGTCCGATGAAGCGCAGGCCGGCGTCGGCGCAGGCGCGGGCGAAGTCGGCCCGTTCGCTCAGGAAGCCATAGCCCGGATGGACCGCGTCGCAGCCGGTCTCGCGGGCGATGCGAAGCAGGGCCTCGATGTCCAGGTAGGCGGCCGGGCCGCTGCCGGCCAGGGCTACCGCCTCGTCGGCGGCGCGCACATGCAGCGCCTGCGCATCGTCCCGGGCGTACACAGCCACGCAGGTGGCGCCGAATTCATGCGCCGCGCGGGCCAGGCGCAGGGCGATCTCGCCGCGGTTGGCGATGAGGATCCGCTTGATCATTCTTGTTGTCTCCGTCGGGCACCCAATGCTCCGTGCGACCGGGCTGGAGCAGATCAGCCAGTGTAGGCCGGTGTCGCAGCCCCTCCACGAGACCGGTGTCACCCCTGCGATGCAGGCGTCTTGACGGGGTTGTATTCGTGCATAAAAATGCACGAAATCTTGCATTGAATTTGGTGTCAACCATGCGGTATTCCCACGCCATCTACGCCCCCACCACGGTCAGCATGACCGACCTGCGGCGCAACCCGGGCGCCATCCTGGAGGACGCGGGCGACACCCCTGTGGCCGTCCTCAATCACAACAAGCCGACGGCTTATCTGCTTTCCGCCAAGGCCTATGAGGCCTTGCTCGAGCGGCTCGAAGATGCGGAGTTGGCCCAGGTTGTCAAGCAACGCCAGGGGGGCAAACGGGTCAGGGTGAAACTTGAAGACCTATGAGCTCGAGTTCCACGAGGCCGCGCTCAAGGAGTGGCGCAAGCTCGATGGCTCCATCCAGGCCCTGTTCAAGAAGCAACTGGCCAAGCGCCTGCAGGGGCCTCATGTCCCCTCGGCCCGGTTGCAGGGGAACCTCCAGAACACCTACAAGATCAAGTTGCGGGACGTGGGCTACCGTCTTGTGTACGAGGTGATCGACCGGCAGCTCGTCGTCCTCGTCATTGCCGTGGGCCGGCGGGATCATGAGGCGGTGTATCTCGCGGCGTCGAAGCGAGGCGGCGGCTGAGCGGCCTCGCATCTGAACGGCAGCCGGTTCGGCCTCGTGCGCAGTCGAACCGGTTACACTCCTGGTACGTCTCGCGCCTTGCTCGCCTGCGCCGGCGTCCTGTTTGACAGGTCTCGAGTCCATCTTCGGGCTCCCTCCAGACCGCCGCGTCGCCCTCCATACGGGCCCCGCCCGATCGTCACACTGCCCTTCGGCGAGCCCCTCGTCTCACCCCGGTGAGGCCTTTCCGTTCACCCCGCCCTCTGGCGGCCTGATGGCCGCGGCGGCCGGGGCCGATTTCTCTTTCCCGGACCCCTGGTGACAAGGCCAGGGGCAATTGCATGTCTCCCCATCACGCGCTGTCGTTTTCCATCGGCAGCTTTCTCGTCACCCCGAGCGCACGCGCCACCGACACCGGTGACTTCGCGCCCTCGGTCTCCATCCGCCGCGGCAGCGGCACCGCCACCCACGACAAGGTGTTCCGCTTCACACGCCGCTTCCCCAGCCACGCCCGTGCGATCGCCTACGCGATCCGCGAGGGCCGCGCCGAAGTCGCGTCCGCGCGGACCTGATGTCCCGATTCACACAAGGAAACACATGGCCAAGGAAGAACTGATCGAAATGAGCGGCGTCGTGGAGGAAGTCCTCCCCGACGGCCGTTACCGTGTCAAGCTGGACAACGGGCACGGGCTGATCGCCTACGGCGGCGGCAAGCTCAAGAAGAACCGCATCCGCATCCTCGCCGGCGACAAGGTCTCTCTCGAGCTCTCGCCCTACGACCTGAACAAGGGCCGCATCACCTTCCGTCACCTCGAGCCGCGCGCCCCCGGCTTCAAGCCGCCGGTGCGGCGCACCTTCCGCTGAAGCAGCGGACCGGGTTCAGAGCCCCTTGGGCTTGAACTCGATCAGGAGGGGCGTGATCACCCGCCCGTCCACGTCCTTGGGCAGTACCTCGGTGCGGTCCAGGGCGCGCAGCACCGCCTCGTCCCAGGCCTTCACGCCGCTGGACTTGGTGATGCGCCGGCTGGTGATGGTGCCGTCGGGCGCCATCTTCACTTCCACCTCGGCCGCCGGATTGCCCGCGACGTCCTCGGTGAACACGATGTTGGGCTTGACCTTGGCCTGGATGCGGCCGGCGTAGCTCGTGCTGGGGCCGGAGGACTTGAGCGCGTTGCCGGTAGCCGTGGGCCCGCCGCTCGCGCCGGCCAGGCCCTGCATGCGCTTGAGGTTCTCTTCCCGCAGCTGCTCGGTGCGCCGGGCCTCGGCCTCTTCGCGGGCACGGCGGTCCTTCTCGGCCTTTTCTGCGGCCTTCTTCTCTGCCGCCTTCTTCTCGGCGGCCTGCCGCTCCGTGGCCTTTTTCTCCGCTGCCTTCTTCTCAGCCGCTTCGCGCGCCTCCTTCTCGGCGCGCTCCTTCTTCGCCTTGTCCTGCGCCTTGCGCTCTTTTTCTTCCTGCTTGCGGCGCTGCTCCTTCTCGCGCTCGAGCGCGATGGCCGCGTCCTTCACCTGGGGCGGAGGCGGGGCGGGCGGGGTGACCACCGGCGCCGGCGCTGGCGTGGGCTCGGGCGGCGGGGGAGGGGGCGTCTCGACCAGGGCCGGCGCCGCCAGCTGCACGTTGGCAGACCAGATCTCGGCCTCGGCGGTCACCTCGCGGTCCTTGTTCCAGGTGATGCCCCAGCCCAGCGCGCCCACGAGCAGCAGGTGCGCCAGCAGCGCCAGGCCCATGGCCGCGAGCGGACGCGGCTCGGGCGGCGGCGTGAACTCCAGTCGTTCGGCGGCGGCCTGCAGGGGCATGGCGGGTTCCGGTGGGCGGGGTGGGTGAAGGGGGGCCGGCCGCTCAGGGCGCCAGCTGCACCGACAGACCCACCCGCTGCACGCCGGCGCGCTGCAGGGTGTCCATCACCCTGACCACCGACTCGTACTTCACGCTGCGGTCGGCGCTGATGACGACTGCCACGCTGCCGGCAGCCTGGCCGTCCTGGGCCTGCAGCACGCGGGCCGAGAGGTCGGCCAGGGCCAGTCGCTGGGCGACGGCGCCGGGACCGGCAGCGGTGGAGGCGCGCAGCTCCAGGGACTCGTCCTTGTTGATCACCACCTCCAGCTTGGTGTCGGGCTGGCGGTTGGCCTTCCCGACGCTGGGCAGGTCGATCAGGCTGGGCGTGATGAGGGGCGCGGTCACCATGAAGATGATCAGCAGTACCAGCATCACGTCGATGAACGGGACCATGTTGATCTCGTTGATCGTGCGGCGGCCGCGGCCGCGGTGGACGACGCCCGGCATGGCCTTCAGCGTCCCGGTGCGGCGTGCGCCGGCGCGGGTGCGCCCACGTTGCGCTGCAGGATATTGGAGAACTCCTCGATGAAAGTCTCCAGCTGGATGGACACCCGGTCGATGTCGCGGGCGAAGCGGTTGTAGGCGGTCACCGCCGGGATGGCGGCGAACAGGCCGATGGCGGTGGCCACCAGCGCCTCGGCGATGCCGGGGGCCACCGTGGCCAGGGTCACCTGCTGCAGGCTGGCGAGGCCAGTGAAGGCGTGCATGATGCCCCACACCGTGCCAAAGAGGCCCACATAGGGCGAGACCGAGCCGGCGGTGGCCAGCAGGGCCAGCTGGCTTTCGACCGCGTCCATCTCGCGCTGGTAGCTGGCGCGCATGGCGCGGCGGGCGCCATCGAGCAGCACGCCCGGGTCCTGGATGCGGCGCTCGCGCAGTTTCTGGAACTCGCGCATGCCCGAGGCGAAGATGCGCTCCATGGGGCCGGCGTTGCGGGCGTTCTGCGCCGCGGCGGCGTAGAGGTCGTTGAGGGTGGTGCCGGACCAGAAGTCGCGCTCGAAGTCTTCGTTGAGCGACTTGACCCGGCGCAGCGCGAAGATCTTGCGGAAGATGGCCGCCCAGCTGGCGATGGAGACGCCGACCAGCAGCGCCATCACCAGCTGCACCACGAGGCTCGCGTCCAGCACCAGCCGGACGATGGACATGTCTTGGTTCATGGGGTCATTGTTGCAGAGCCTGCAGCACGGCAGGCGGGATGCGGGCGGGCCGCAGGCTGGCGGCGTCGACCCACCCGATGCGGATGCGGCCCTCGGCCAGCAGGCGGCCGTCCTCGGCGAAGGCCTGCTGCAGGATCGCCAACGAGGCGCGGCCGGATTCCTCCAGGCGCGCGGTGACCCGCAGCACGTCGTCCAGGCGGGCGGGCTGCAGGTAGCGCACCTGCGTCTCGCTCACCACGAACATGCCGCCGGTTTCCTCGCGCAGCGCGGACTGGGCCAGGCCCAGGGACCGCAGCCACTCGGTGCGGGCGCGCTCGAAGAACTTGAGGTAGTTGGCGTAGAACACGATGCCGCCGGCATCGGTGTCTTCCCAGTAGACGCGGACCGGAAACTCGAAGCTCATGCGGCATTCCCCGGCGGGCCACCCAGGTCGCTCCAGGCCTGTCGCAGGCGGGCGATCGCTTCCTGCAATTGCGCCATGCTGCTGGCGGTGGAAAAGCGGATGAAGCGCGCTGTGTCGGCGCTGCCGAAGTCGCGCCCCGGCGTCACCGCGAGGCCGCAGCGGCGCATCAGGTCGAAGGCCAGCTCCCAGCTTCCGGCAAGACCCAGGCGCTCGCACCAGGCGCTGCAGTCGGCCCAGGCGTAGAAGGCGCCGTCGGGGATCACCGGCACCGGCAGGCCCACCTGCGCGAGCTGCGGAATGAACCAGTCGCGGCGAGCCTTGAATTCGGCGCGACGGCGCTCGTACTCGGCGATGCTCTCGGGCTCGAAGCAGGCTAGGGCCGCATGCTGGGCGATGGTGCTCGGGCAGATGAACAGGTTCTGCGCCAGACGCTCCAGCACCGGCACCAGGGGCTCGGGCAGCACCAGCCAGCCCAGTCGCCAGCCGGTCATGCAGAAGTACTTGGAGAAGCTGTTCACGCTGACCACGTCCTCGCCGAGCGCAAGGCCCGACTGGCCGAAGGTCTCGTCATAGGACAGGCCCAGGTAGATCTCGTCCAGCAGGGTGATGCCGCCGCGCGCGCGCACCTCGGCGTGGATCTCCGCCAAGGCCTGCGGCGTGATCGAGGTGCCGGTGGGGTTGGAGGGCGAGGCAAGCAGCACCCCGCGCGTCTTCGGCCCCCAGTGCGCGCGCACCTGCGCGGGCGACAGCTGGAAGCGGCTCTCCGCCGTGGTGGGCAGCAGCACCGCCCGGCCCTCGGCCGCGTTCACGAACTGGCGGTTGCAGGGGTAGCTCGGGTCGGGCATCAGCACCTCGTCGCCTTCCTCCACCAGGGCCAGGCAGGCGAGCTGGAGGGCGGCCGAGGCGCCGGCGGTGACCACGATGCGACGCGCGGGCACGTCCAGGCCGAAGCGCTGGCCGTACCACTGGCTGATGCGCTCGCGCAGTTCAGGCAGGCCGGTGGCCTGGGTGTACTGGGTGCGCCCTTCGCGGATGGCGCGCTCGGCGGCAGCCTGCACCAGGGGCGTGGCGCCGAAGTCCGGCTCGCCGATGTTCAGGAAGACCATGGGCCGGCCCTGGCGGGCCAGCTCGGGCGCGAGCTCGGTGGCGGCCTTGGCCACCTCCATTACGTAGAAGGGTTCGATCCGTTCGGCGCGTTGGGCGATGCGCATGGCGGCTCTGTCCGGCTCAGCCCCGGGTCTTGCCGGCGGCGCGGTCGGCGTCGACTTCGTGCGGGCGCAGCTGGGGCGCCAGGCCGTTCAGGACGGCGTTGACGTACTTGTGGCCGTCGGTGCCGCCGAAGGACTTGGCCAGCTCCACGCACTCGTTGATGACGACGCGCCAGGGCACGTCCATCGCATGGCGGAACTCGTAGGCGCCGATCCACATGATGGCCCGCTCGATCGGCGAGATCTCGGCCAGCGGCCGGTCCAGGCGCGGGGCCACCAGGGCGTCGAGCTCGGCGCACTCGCGGGCGCAGCCATGCACCAGGGCGTCGTAGTGGGCCGAATCGGCCTTGTGGAAGCCCGCGAGGCCGCGGGTGAAGGTGTCGGCGTCCTCGGCGGTGTTCTTGCCGACCGTCACCTGGTAGAGGGCCTGCAGCGCGAACTCGCGCGCGCGGGTGCGGGCCGACTTGCTGGCGGCCTTCTTGTGCGAGGCCGCGGCCTTGGCGTCGGAGCCGGCTGCGCCGTCCGCGGTGTCGTCGTGGAGCTCGCTCATTGCTTCAGGCCTCGCAGGAGCTGGGCCATCTCGACCACGACCTGGGCGGCGTCCACGCCCTTCTCGACCTGGCGGGCCAGGGCCTGGGCCAGGTTCTCGGTGGTGAGGATCACGTTGGCGATCGGCAGGCGGTAGTCCAGGCCGACGCGGGTGACGCCGGCGGCCGACTCGTTGGCCACCAGCTCGAAGTGGTAGGTCTCGCCGCGGATCACGCAGCCCAGGGCGACCAGGGCGTGGTGCTGGCCGCGCTCGGCCAGGGCCTGCAGCGCCAGCGGGATTTCCAGCGCGCCGGGCACGTAGTGGTGGTCGATGTCGCCCGCGGCCACGCCCAGGCGGACGAGTTCCTCCTTGCAGGAGTGGGCCAGGGTGTCGGTGATGCCCTGGTTGAAGCGCGCCTGCACGATGGCGACGCGCAGGCCCTTGCCATCGAGGTGGGAGACCTGGCCCTTGTCTGCGCCTTGCATGGGGATGTTCCTTGTGTCTTGTGTTCGGTGGGTTCGCGGGTTCGCGAAAGAGGCGGTGTCAGCCGGCCTGCGAGGGGGTGAGGTAGCCGGCCACCTCCAGACCCCAGCCGCCCATGCTGGGCATGGGGCGGGGCGAGCCCATGACGGTCATGCGCTGCACGCCGCAGGCGCGCAGCACCTGGGCGCCGACGCCGTAGGTGCGCAGGTCCATGCGGCCCCGCTCCGGGGCTTGCGAGGCGCGGGCCTTGCCCTCGAACTGCTCGAGCAGCTGCTGCGCGGATTCGCCGGCATTGAGGAGGACGGCCACGCCCTTGCCCTCGCGGGCGATGTGGGCGAGGGCCTGGTCCAGCGCCCAGGAGTGCATGGAGCGGCCGGTCTCGAGCGCGTCCAGCACCGAGAGGGGCTCGTGCACCCGCACCGGCACCGCGTCCTGCGGCTGCCAGCTGCCACGCACCAGGGCCAGGTGCAGGCCCTGGCTCGGCTTGTCGCGGAAGGCGATGGCGGTGAACTCGCCCCAGGCGGTGTGCAGCGCGCGCTCGCCCACTTTTTCGACCAGGCTGTCGTTGCGGCTGCGGTACTCGATCAGGTCGACGATGGTGCCGATCTTGAGGCCGTGCTCGGCGGCGAACAGCTGCAGGTCCGGCAGGCGGGCCATGGTGCCGTCGTCCTTCATGATCTCGCAGATCACCGAGGC
>JACCDT010496943.1_pt1 | contig 22567 bp, 31 predicted proteins | sample 7446291 | NCBI WGS metagenome assembly JACCDT01 (sample SAMN15323446, study PRJNA562643) | freshwater metagenome | isolation source: river surface water | place: USA:Blue River Watershed | collected 2017-08-17 | reverse complement strand
TTTATCATATTTACATTTGCCATAATGGTGGTGTTTGTTGTGAATAATCATTCTTTTCAAATTCAAAAACTTCTTCTTGAAACTTTTTAAGAAGATGAGCCAACTTAGTTACTTCTTTTGTAACATAACCAATATCACGATATATTCGTTCTCCATTATTATCAGAAGGATCATCTGAAATAATCGGTATAATATCATTATTCTGTACAAAATCCATTCCAATCCACCATATTTCAGAGGGGTATGGCAACCCTTCCACTTCAGTTCTTCCTAATTTATCATCAGGTCCTGGTTCTGAAATAAAATGTTTTCCAGGATAAGACATTGTAATTGAACCATGAACATCAAAATATTTCGTTAGCAATTTATCCCTACGAAATTGTAGAAGTGAAACGCCATATAATTTGTGTTCTTTAGTTATGCCTACATACGCACATAAATGACTTATTTCTTTTACTCTACGAATAAGACATTCATATCCTGTTTCTTTGTCTATCCATAGCATTTTATCGGGCTCTAATTTCCAAGGACCATCAGGCCAATTTGTTTTATCAATATAGTTAATACTATAAATGAGTTTTTCAATGCTGTTTGCCATAGTATGTTTGCCTCTTTAAAATCAAATGTAATTTTTATTCTCAAAAAAAAGTGCTTTGAATATTCTTTCAAAAGAAATAATGTGATTTTCTAAATCATTTAATTCAGATAAACTCAACTCATCTAAATTATGAAATTCTTCTATTATGTAGAAACATTCAAATAAACTTTCTTTGAGTGTCATTTCGGTTAGAAATCCATGTTTATAAAAATTCTTTATATCACATAAAACATCAAATTTTTCTTCTGAATACATTTATCGTAGATAATTTTTAAAAAACATTACATTTTTCTTGTAATCAAAGTATCTACACCATTTTCAGGGCATTTACCTTGTAATTTCCAAGAAGCACTTAATGTTGTTGTTGGAACAGCTAAAAGTCTTTCTTTGTTAATTTTACATTGACATTTCTGACAAATACCATAAGTCCCATCATCAATTCTTTTAAGAGAGTTATCTAAACTAACTAAATAGTTTCTTACTCGCTCTAATTCTTTGGCTGAAGTTATTAATTCATTTTCAAAAGTAATAGAATCAGAGATTAAGTTTTCTGATTTTTCATTGATTTTATATTGTTCTATATCTTTGATTCTTTCTTCAAGGTATTCAATTTCAGAAATTGTAATTCCTTTTTCTTCAATTAATATAGATTTAAATTCATCAAGTTCTTCTTTTGACCAGAGTGTATTTTGAGATGTTGAATTATCTTCAAAACTATCTCCAAGAAGATTTTTAAGGAAATCAAATATCATTGTTTTATTTAATTAAATTGAAAATTTAGAAAGAAATTCAGATAGTTCTCTTCCTTTTAGTCCTTTGTTTTTTGCAATCTCTTCAATATTCAAAGATGAACCTGCAATAATTTCTTTTACTATTTCAGTTTCATAACGAGATAAATGCGAACTATGAAGGATATAATCCTCAAATGCTTCCCATGCCATAGGAACTATCTCTTTAACTATTGAAGCCATTGCTTCTGCATAAATACGAATTTCCCATTGAGCATGAGGATCTAATCGTAAAGCAAGAAAATTCATAAGGTTACGCAAATCAATCTTCCAATACCATTCTGTGTAATGACCAACAGGAAGAACACTTCTTGCAAGTTCTCTTGCTATTCCTAAATCAAGGAGTTTTTGATAAACTTCATATTGATTTTCATTTGACTCACGGATTAGAGATTGTATATGTTCTGCTGTTTCTTGAGGAAATGGTTGCGTATCTCTTCCTTGTTTATTATCTTTGGACTGAGCACTTATTTGCTCTAATGGTGGAAGATACATTTCATCTTTCATCTCAGTATAACGAGCACTTACTTCATTGACATTCGCTGTACGATGACGAATCCATTGTCTAGCAACAAACACAGGAATTTTAACATGAAACTTAAATTCAACCATTTCAACTGGTGTCCAATGCTGATGTCTAATCAAATAACGAATAAGACCTCTATCTTCATGAATTTTTTTAGTTCCTTCACCATAAGAAACTCGTGCAGCTTGAACGATTGAAGAATCATCACCCATAACATCAACAAGTCTAACGAATCCGTCTAAGCATGGAATGGTTTTGTTTAGAAATTCCGATTTTTCCATTTTATTTCCAATTATCGTAAATATTTATTAGATTGTATAAAGAATCAGTTAATTGTTTTCAAATATTCAAAATTTTTGCGAAAAAACAAATTATTTCAAAATTATATTTCAGTTAATTTACTTTTTATATGAGCAACGATTTAGATTTTAGAATTTGGTCTTATTATTGGTATAGTTATAAACTTGCAAAGAAATTCTTACGATGTTCAGATGAAGCGTCTGATGTTGCTTCAGAAACAATGTTCAGAATCTTAAAAGTAATTCGTTCAAAGAATCCACCTGAAATAAGAATCAATCCAGAACCTTATGTAAAAAAGACAACTATAAATTTAATAAAAAACGCAAAGCGAAGAAGAAAAAAGTATGTATCTTTAGAAAAGATTAACCATAGATTTACTTATAAATTGAATTTTGATTTGTATGATTTAAATACAATTTTGTTGTCTTGTGATGATGATGTTGTAAAACTCACAAATATGAAAATAGAAGGTTATAACACTAAAGAATGTTCTGAAGAATTAAATGTTAGCGAAAATTCATTAAAAGTAAAGTGGCATAGAACGAAAAAAAAATTGATACAAGAAATGAAGAAATGAATATATAGAGAAAATTCAATTCTCTTTGAAAAATGATTCATTTATAGAAAAAAGAAAACTATCATTTAAAGAATATGTTATAGTTCTTTTACTTGAAGATTTTGCTTCACATGGTATAAGTCATCAGATTGAGGATTATTCAATAGGGTTGAGTTATTTGGGGAAAAGAGGGGTCTTTAGAACTCTACATAATAATGATGAAACTATTTTGGTTGGTAGAAGATATCCTCCAAGAATAAGACAAAAACAAGATGATATGAAATCAGAGTATTTTTACTATATCATCTTTTAAAAAATTGCTATGACTAAATTAGATAAAGAAATATTTAATGTTGAATTACATTGTGTTTTATTACCGATTCATGGACTAACTAAAGAATTACCATTTTCTTTAGAAATTGAAAGTAAAAAGAAATCTAATGCGTATTCATTTTCAGTTTTAACAAAAACCAAAGAAAAGATAATCAGCATATCTTCAATAGTGCATCATAATCTTATAAAACAATCTTATGGTTTCAACAATCTGCTAAAGAGAATTATATCTGTCCATAGATATTATAGTAAAAAATTTAAGAAATAATTAAGTCTTTAATTCCTAATTTCTCATAATATTCTGAAATAGTCAAACCTCCCTCAAACTTCTCTTTAAATGAAGCATCTTCTTCTAACAATAAACCTATAATATCTTGTACATCATCATAAAGGTCTTCTTTTTTAAAGAGTGATAATTCAGAATATGCTAAACCAACGATAGCCAAATAAGGAATTGGAGATTCTTCAGTTTTTACCTCTGCACCATAATCAAGTAACAATTCAATCGTTCTTTTTAATAAACCATTACAAGCATAGTGTAAAGCAGTTTTTTTAGTTTTATCCACACCATTAACATCTACCATATGATCTAATAAACCAAGTATTGCATTATATGCTGTCCTATCATCTGCTGCGTGAATTATAGCCAAACAAATAGGAAGTTCATCATCTATAAATTCGTCTACATTTGGATTTGTTTTTAACCAATCATAAAGCATTCTCACATTGCCATTCTCTAATTCTTGAAAAGCTAATTTAGGATCAATGCCTATTTGTTTTATTTCAACTGGAGGTATAGGTTGAATATCACTTACGACTAGAGTTTCTTCCTCCATAACTTGCTCTTCATCATATTGATAAACTTCTGCCTGATTAATAGTTTGATTAGGGTGCATTTCGTTCCACTCGCTTATCCAATCTATAAAATTTGAATACTCATCAAGCATCACATAAATCTTTTTGTAGTTGAAATAATCAAGCCCTGCTTTTTCAATGGCTTCCTCAAATCCCAAATTATCAGCGATGGAAGAATTATCATCAAATAATGAATATTTCATATCATCAAATTCACTTTCAAAAATTTTAAATGAAGTTATCATATTATGTTTTTATGTTTGCAAAATTTATTGTAATTTGTATATATTCATTTTTCACTTACATTATTTCCTATGAAACTTATAATTTTAGGTTCTACCTCTAAAACGGCTCACTCATTGTTTCCTATGATAAAGGAAAAATCAAATGAAATTGAAAGTTTTTGGGTTTCTTCTTCAAAAAAACCAAATTGGTTTGATTTAGATAATTGGGTAGAAATAGATTATAATAATATCAATGATATAGTTGAATTTATACATTCCATAAATCCAGATGTAGTTGTCAATCTTTGTGCATATACCGATGTTGATGGTTGTGAAGATAATAAATCTGAAGCGTATTTTATAAACTACGAATTGCCTAAAACTATTTCTGAATTATCAAAAGATTCCTTCCATTTTATCCATATTTCAACAGATTATGTATTTGATGGGTTAGATGGTCTTTATGAGATAGATGCCAAAGTAGGAACTAAAAATATAGGTTGGTATGGATTATCAAAACAAGATAGTGAAAATCAAGTCTTAAAATATAATGGAACAATTATTAGAACTAATGTTCTTTATGATGATGGTTCTTATAGACCTAATTTTCTTTTGTGGATGAAATCTCAAATAAAAGAAAAATCAGAAATCTCTATCGTGTATGACCAATTTAATAATCCTACTCTAATTAATGATTTAGCAAAAGCCATTGTCAAAGTAATAGAAAATTCAATAAAAGGTATTATTCATGTTGGTGGTTCAGATTGGATGAGTAGATGGGAATTATCACAAGTTTTAGCTTTATCTTTAGATTCTGAACAATCTACAAATCTTTTATCTAAAATAGATACTAAATCATTGAATCAAAAAGCATTTAGACCTAAATTCGGTGGTTTATCAATACAAAAATCTGAAGAATTGTTAGACATAAAATTTAGCGGAATATATGATTTCATTTTACATCATTCAGAATTAGAAAAAGATTCTAATCATTTCATTATTTTTCAGCGTTTAATATATGCATTGAGAAATATATCAAATGAAATTAGAAAATGTGTACATATAGATATAACCCGAAATCCACACGGAACATTATCAATACATTTGACAAATGATAAAATTTGGACAGAGATTGAAATAGGTAAAACTTCTTTTTCAGGAGTTTTATATGGTTACAATGAAACCAATCTTCAATTATTAGATGGGGACATTTATGATGATGAAACATTTGTTACATTCTTGAAAAAGATAGAAACTTATTCTTAAATCTTATTTCTAAACAAAACTTTTTTCGCACAATTCATATAATTATAAATTGATAGAAATATATGAAAACTCATTGGATATTCGTAACAGGAGGAGTCCTCTCTTCATTAGGTAAAGGAATTGCATCAGCATCAATTGGTGCTTTAATGAAAGCGAGAGGATTTAGTGTAGGTATGGTAAAGATGGATCCATATTTGAATGTTGATACATCTACTATGTCACCTTCTCAGCACGGAGAAGTATTTGTTCTTGATGATGGAACTGAAACAGATTTAGATTTGGGACATTACTCAAGATTTGCACAAGTTCCTCTTTCCAAAGAAAATTCAATCACATCGGGTTCTGTGTATTGGGAAGTTTTGCATAGAGAAAGACGAGGAGATTATTTAGGTTCTACAATTCAAACTATTCCGCATATTACTGACGAAATAAAGAATCGTTTAGAAAAAATGGAATCAAAGTATGATGTTGTTATAGTAGAATTGGGTGGAACTGTCGGTGATGTTGAATCTATGCCATTTCTTGAATCAATACGACAAATAATTACAACAAAAAAAGATAGATGTGCAATTGTACATTTAGTATGGGTTCCATGGTTTAGTTCTGCTTCAGAAACTAAAACAAAACCAGCACAATCTTCCGTAAGAACTCTTATGGAACATGGTCTTGTTCCTAATATTTTATTATGTCGTTCAGACCATAAATTAAGTAAAGAAGCAATTCACAAATTAGCACTCTTTGGTGGTGTACATGAATCTATGGTTATTGAAGCACCAGATGTAAGTAGTGTTTATGAAGTTCCTCTAAATCTCCATAATAATGGAATTAATTCGGCATTAAATAAAGTGCTATCATTACCCGATTCTAAGCCGAATTTAGAATCATGGAAAAGTTATATCAATAAATTCTATCAACCAGAGCATCATATAAACATAGCAATAGTTGGTAAATACTTTGATGTTAAAGATTCTTACAAGTCTCTTTATGAAGCAATATATCACGCTTCTACATTAAATTCCGCAGCTTGTAATATAACACTTGTCTCTGCGGATGAAATAGAAGAATATGGAAGTCATATTCTTGAAAAATATGATGGAATTGTGGTTGCTGGTGGATTTGGAGTTAGAGGATTTGAAGGAAAGGTTGAAGCGGTGAAATATGCAAGGGAAAACAATATTCCGTTTTTGGGAATATGTTTAGGTATGCAGGCGGCAGTTGTTGAATTTGCGAGAAATGTTGCAAATTTAGATGAAGCAAATTCAACAGAAATGAATCCTAATACTAAAAATCCAGTTATATGCCTAATGGATAGTCAGTTAGAAATTACAGAAATGGGAGGAACTTTAAGAGTTGGTTCTTATGATTGTTTATTAAAATCTAACACAGCAATTCACAGAGCATATAAGAAAGATTTAATTAAAGAGCGTCATCGCCACAGATGGGAATTTAATTCAAGTTATGAAGAATTATTGGAAGAGCATGGTTTGATTATATCGGGTAAAGAACCAAATTTGAATATTGTTGAATCAATAGAATTGAGAGACCACAAATGGTTTGTTGGTGTACAATTTCACCCTGAACTAAAATCAGTTGTTCCAGATGGACATCCTCTGTTTTATGATTTCATAGCACACTCTCTTCAAGACAAAAAGAAAGATGTATAAATTAGAATGAAATATGCTTGAAAGTAATCAAATATATTTAGGAAATTATTTCGATATGATTAAAGAGATAGATGATAATTCTATTGATTTAATTGTATGCGATGGTCCATATGGTGTTACTAATTTTGATTGGGATAATATATCAAACATTCAGGAATTTAATTTAGGATTGATAAAAGAATTTAGTAGAGTTTTGAAAGCAGGAGGTGGGGCATATCTTTTTGGTAAAGAAGATTGTATTGATTTTATAGACTACAGAAAATATCTGAATTTGAATAGAAAAATAACTTGGTTTCAACCAAGTCGTTTAGCTCAAGGTAGATATAATTGGACAAATAATTCTGATTTAATTGTTTATTTTACTAAACCATCAAATAAAAAACCAACATTTAATTTAGATGATGTTAGAGTTCCGCAACTTGTAGATTCTAAACAAAGAAGTAGAGTTGAGAATGTACCATCAGTTAAAGATGGGAAATATGGTAAAACCAAATATAATCAGTTAGGAAAAAATCCTGGAAATGTTTGGACTGATATTAAACAACTCACCTATAAATCAAAAGAACTAATTAGTAGGGAGTTTCTAAATACAATTCAGAAGCCAGAAAGTCTTATAGAAAGAATAGTAAAAGCGAGTAGTAACGAAGATGATTTGGTTTTAGATCCGTTCTCTGGTTTGGGAACTACATTTGCAGTTTGTAAAAGACTGAAACGAAGATTTATTGGTTTTGAAATAAATCCAAAGTATGTAGAGATAACAAAAAAACGATGTGGTATTGAGTAATTTTATCTATTTGAGTATTTCTTCTTCACTTAAAGAATCTAAAATTTCTTTTGATTGGTAAATAGTTTTTGCATGTTTTAATGCTAATCTAACCAAACTATCAGGTTTTAATCCAATCATGTCAGATCCATATCCGCTTTTAATCAAGTCAATTGTCAGTTCTTTTATTTCTTGAACTTTTTTATTTTTTAATTCTTTAGATTTCATAGAATTTATTGCTATATAGATTTAAGATGTAATTTACTAATAATAAATGATATAAAAAAGAAAAATAAAATATGTTAGCATCTTTTCTCCTCTCAACTTTTCTTCTATTAGCCCCTTATGAAGAAATTAATATGATGCAAGTTAAAGAAACTATTTTCAATAATTATTACAAAGAACTTCCTGATAGTATTAAGGTTTTACCTTGGACAAAATTAAAAGAACATTTAGACCCTTATACAAGAATATTGAATAAAAAAGATATACAAGAATTTCAAAAAGAAATATCAATGGTTGATAATGGAGTTGTTGGTATTTCTATTGATACATCCGATTCTGGATTTTATATTGATGAGATTTATGTTGAAGGTAGTGCATATAAACAGGGGTTAATGAGAGGAGATATTATACGGAAAGTAAATAATAAGATTCCAAAAAGTAGAGAAAACCTATCAAAATTAATAAGGGGTAAAGAAGGGAGTGAAGTTGAATTAGAGGTTTTAAGAAAAGATAAAATTCTAAAATTCAAATTAGAAAGAAGTGAAATTCATTATTCGAATGTGTATTCTGTGAAATTAGAAAATACAGCATTGATTAGAATAGAATCATTTCACGAAATGTCTTTTGTGGATTTTTCACTTCATTCAATGGCTTTAAAACCTAGTATGATTGATACCCTAATTATTGATTTACGATACAATGGTGGTGGTCTTTTATACGATTGTCTTATGATGTGCGATGAGTTTTTTCATAAAAACCAATTAATATGTAGCCGTGTTCAAAGAAAAGATACTATTAATGATTATACCAAATTTGACAATGGACTTTGGCTTCAGAATAAAACTATTATTATTTTACAAAATGAATGGACTGCATCAGCGAGTGAATTATTTGCAGCTACAATTAAATATGGAAGAAATGCAATAGTTGTAGGTGATAAGTCTTTTGGTAAAGGAGTTGTACAAACTCAATTTGAAGTTCAAAACGGAAGAGTATTCGTAACTAGTTCTGAATATTATCCACTTGGAAAAATAAAGATTCATAATAAAGGTCTTGAGCCAGATTATCCAATGGGTGAATATATTTTGAATTATGATTATTTAGACTTTGATTTGAGATTATTCCGTGAACAATATCCACATCCATCTGTGGAAGCATTAAGAGATGAAAGATTAAGTGGAAAAACCCATATATCACATCTGATATGGGAGATGGAAGGAGAATTATTTGAAATTCTTATGCAAAAACCTTATATTTCAAAATGATTAAAATTTTGAATTATTAAGAATTTGATGATAAATCTATGAAAACATTCTTTTTATTATGTCTGTCGTTTTCCACAATTACAACATATTTACTTTATCCCAGATTAGTCTCTTATTATGAATATATAGATAAGAACAATATGAATATTCGTATGCTAACATTTGAACAATACTTACTTGAATCTCGTAATTACAATAATCAAGGATATGCTGTTACGACTATTGAGCAGATACAATCTATTCTTGTAAAGCAAGGGTTTTTAGCACCAACTTTGTATAATAGTAATAACTCCATTGATGGTAAATTTGGACAAGCTACAACAAGTGCTTTATCTAAATTCCAAATTGCAAATAATTTATCAGATTCTAAAGGTATTATAAATTCAGAGACATTGGAAAAACTTGGAATTTCAACCACAAATAAAGTTTTGCCAACTGAACAATTAAACAATCCAACAATTACAAAAGAAAGTATAGATGATTTGGGTAACTTTACACCAAGTCGTTTTGAGTCAGCTCCCCTTATTGTCGTATATGGTGGTATAGAAGTTCGTGGGAGAGAGAGTGGTGAATATATGTATGATTACTTTGATAAGACTCAAAACAAATATAATCTCTTTGTTGCTAAAAATCACAAAGTTGATGGATTGAAAACATATCAAAAGTTATTGAATTTCATTCAGCAAGAAAATATTTATCCAAATAAAAAGGTTTTATTTTTATTTTCAGGTGGTTTTAGACCTGGTATGACTCTTCTAAATCAAATAAGCCCTGAAGAATTTGAAAAAATATATTTGGTAGATATTTATATTGGAAAAAATGCTTCCGTTGCTAATTTTTATACTAAATTGGCAAAACAATACCCATCAAAAATTGAATACTACTATACAGGTTCTTCCTCTCAAGCAGGTGGTTCAGTAAATTTACCTGCAAAAAACACCATTATTAACAGCGTTTTTGTTTCAAAACAAGGAAATAATCACATGTCAACAAATGAAGATGCTGTTCAATCTCTATTGACTACTTTCCCTTAAAATCTAAAAGATTGATTTTTCTATATCCTTTTGGGATATATAGAAAAGTAATGAAAATATTAACGATAATACTAACACTACTATCGATTTATATTCCATTAAATTCTAAAGATTGGACTTTTACGTTAAATGCAAACGACATTAGAATGGAATCCGCATCGGTTAACAAACCACCTCTTTGGTTCAAAAAAGAAAGGGGTGGATTTACTATGTGTAATCTTTCATTCTTCAATTCAAGGGGATTTGTAGGCACATATAAAGACACAAGTGTGCAAGGTCAAAGGGGATATAAAAAATGGCCATCACTATACCTATCTAACACTAATGCTGAAATTTTGAAATGGGATGAGAAACCATCATTCAATCCTATTTATATTGCATCAGGTTATCCACTATTACTCAAAAACAAAGAATATAGTAAATTACCTAAAACTTATTTCGCAAGAAGAAATTGTCCAAGAACTGCTGTTGGCATAAAGAATGATGGTAAAGTTATTATTTACATAACAACATCTTCAACTTTAGCAAATCTTCAAAAAAGGATGTTAGAATTGGGTTGTATTTCAGCTATAAACTTTGATGGTGGAGGATCAACCTTTGTATTTGTGGATGGTGTTATGCTTCATCCTAATAAACTTTCAAGAACTTTCCCAAATGTTCTAATATGGAAAAACCTTCCCTGATTTCTCAAAGAAGGTTTTATTCCAATTCATTTATTATTATAAGTCATATTGAGATAAAATATCATCATCTATTACAGTTTCACTTTTCTTTACTTCTCCCTTTACCCCTGAAACTGATTGAGTTTCTGGAGTTTGAGTTGGTGTAGGCGTAGTTGTTGTAGGAGCAGTTGTCGTTTGAGTTGGTGTAGGCGTTGTCGTTTGAGTTGGTGTAGGCGTAGTTGTTTTAGTTTCTTCTTTTTTAGGTTCTGCTGATTTCTTTTCTTCCGCCAAAATAACCTCTTTAGCACCGATAGCACCAATTTGTTCTTCTAAAAACTTAACTGTATAAAACGCAATAGTATATGAAAAAGCATGTCCAATTTTTTCAGGTTCTACATCTTTCCAAGGACCTTGCTTATAACCAGGCATAGCTTGAATACCAGAAAGCCATCTATCAAGACCCCAATCTTGTTCAAAATCACTATGGCTTTCTAATTCATCTTTTAAGTTTTTGATTGTTGATTCTTTATTAATGAGGAGTTCCGCTATTCTTTTTGTTTCGGGAGTTGCTTGAGGACTTTCATATACAGACTTTGCAATACCCCAAGAAAGTCCAGCAAGAGCACTAGCATTTATAGCACCTGCCGCAGTTATACCCATAACAGAACCATATTGTAAAGCAAATGCAGCACTTGGAGCAAGTGCAGCTCCACCTGTTGCTATGATGGCTGTTGTTGCAAGGGCAAATGCACCTGCCCATGCTGAATAAACAAATATATCATCCCACACATCTCCTATCTCTCCACTTTTGATCCACTCTAAAGTTCTATCACAAAATTGGTCGGTTTCTTGCCAAGCATCAAGAAAAAACTCACCCATAGTTACTTTCTTTGAAAGTTCAACCCAACCACCAACTATAATTTCTCTATCATCTTTACTTGGATCTCCTTTGTAATCTTTTCCATAGAACACCTCTTTACTTTTATTCCACATTTTCTTTTTAAGGTATTCTCTGAAATCTCTATCAAGGATTTTATTCAACTTTTCAATTGCTTCTTCAGAAGACATTTGTTGTTCATTGACTTTTTTATAGATTTCAACTACTCTATTTGAATTAGAGTTTTGAAAATTTTGAAAGTTCATTATTCTTTTCATAGATTACGAAAGATTATATTTTTGGGCAATCATTTGAGCTGTTTTTTCAATGATGCTTCTTGTTTCAGGTCCGATAATACCATCAGTTAATTTAGCTTTGTTGATTTGTTGAAGTTTTAAAACTGCTTTAGTGGTTTCAGAATCAAAAACATTTGAATCAACTTTACTATCAGGGAGAAAAGTTAGACTATGTAAGAAATTATTGATGTTTTTGATGCTTTCAGAATCCATATTGTTAGCACCTTCTTTGTAAATTGAAGAACCTGCTGAAAAGAATCCTCTTTCTGATAAAAGTTTGAAACAATCAAATGCTTTTCTTGATCTTTCTTCTTTTGTTTTTGCTATAAGAATTTCCTTTTCCTTTTCTTTTTGAACAATAACATCTTCTATCTTAACATTGTAATTAATAAGTTTCAATGCAACAATAGTAAGCATACCAACCCAAGTTGCTTGGAGAGCTGGAACAAATATGTTTCTATTTGTTTCTTCTGGGCTATTTGCATAGATTCTTGTTACAATAACTTCCGCAATAGTATCTAATAATTCAGATATATTTTCAAATGCACTATAATCTAAATTTGGAACAAATTGTTTTAATGTAGATATAGCGAGAGGAGAATCTGTGATGACAGAATAATTAGAAGAAAAATTTCGTTTCAAATAATACCCAAATGGATATAACATTAAAACCTGTTCAAAAAATGCAGCCATACGACTTAATGGATCGTTAGATTCATACATTTCTTGATAATTCAGTTGTTTTGTAATATATGTTGCTGGAAAAGTTGTTGCAGAACTTGATTCTATAGTTTCCATATTGTAAGAATCAATTTCTTTGTATAGATTTTTCAAACCAACATTTCTTGCTGATCCTTCTATATCTGACATTAAATTAACTAAAATACTATCTATGTTAATTTTATGTAAATCTATGAATGCTTGTCTTAATCTTTCGTTTGAAAAGTTTGTGCCACTATTTTTTGCATCTTGAACGATTCTTTCAATATTTGGAATAACGGAAGATATTGAACTTGGAGAAGTATATTGTGCTAATAGTTTTTCCTTTTCCGCACCTTCTTTTCTTTCATGAGCTTTAATAATATACTCATACCATTTATCAAATTCTCTTTCAATATCTCCAATTTTTTCACGCATATAATCTAATTGATCTTGTAAAATATCAATAGCAAATGTTGTATCCGATTTATCCCATACAAGTGTATTTTTAATTGATAGCGAATTATTTCCAATTAAATTGCAGAGGTCTTGTGATTTTTCAAAATCCAATCCTTCAAATAACTTATCAATTTTAAGTTCACTTAGTTTGAAACTCGCATCGGAATCAACTAATCCTAATATATCCTTTGATATAAAATTACTTTCGTTAAGTTTCAAATATGGATTATTTGAGTTTAAGAAATTTCTAAATGGCATAATTATTTCTTTCTTGTTTATGGTATGTATATATCAAAACTTAAATGGCAATTTAGATAATAGGAATTTTAATATTTCATACTTCTCATAGTTTTTCCTATGAAATAAGAAGCAATCACGAATAGTATAATAATTGTGAGTGGGGTTTTAATTAGACTATAACCAATATATGAAATCAATAGAAATAATGAAGTAGTCAAAACAAATAAAGAGAGAAATAAGACACCGATTGCAAATATTTTGAATTTATTGATAATAAAATTAATAAAATGTTCTTTTCTTTCAGTTTCAGCCATAATAAGTGTAATTATTTTTTTCATATTTTATACAATTATGGCGAAATTGGTTTATTCTCAAAAATGATTTTGAAAATTTAGAAAATTTTATTATTTTTGTGCGCTATATAATGCTCTCTTTTCAAAACAATACTTTTGAAAACAAAAATTAAAAAAGGATTGCTATGAAAAAAACAAAAATCAAACTTTTACTTTTCGGATTTTTCTTTTTTGCGGTTTGTGCTACTGCAACTGCACCATTAAAGAAAAATATTGAAATGAAGGATGTGTTGTTCTCATCTATCGCATGGATTGAGTCATCTCACAATCCCAAAGCAAAGTCAAAGGATGGTTCCGTTGGAATCGTTCAGATCAAGCCAGTGATGGTCAAAGAAGTAAATAGAATTTGTCAATTAAAAGGTATTGACAGACATTTTACTTTAGCCGATCGTCAAAGCAAATCAAAATCAAAGCAGATGTTTTGGATTTATCAAGAATTTTATAATCCTTCTGTAGATTTTGATAAACTTTCTCCTAAACAAATGGAATTAATGGCGAGAAAGTGGAATGGTGGACCAAAGGGACATCAGAAAAATGCAACTAAAAAGTATTGGCGTAAAGTTGAAAAGAGAATGAATTTTGAATTGGAATATAGTTATTTATCTAATTTAGAATAAAAAATAAAGGTCTTCATTTACGAAGACCTTTTTTTATTTTGAATGTTTGAAATAATTATTGAGAGTGTCTAAATAATCATCTGCTATTGTAATCTTGCTTTGTACCCAATCTTCAATTTGATTTTTATCTTCAACCATAGAAATTAGACATTTAGCATTTTCCATAATATTTTTTAATTGAGATATAAGCATTTCACTCTCTGGCTCAAATCCATTGTTTTTTATATGATGGGGAGTTTCTTGAGAAAAAAATGTGTCAAATCTTTTAATAGGTTCCATAATTTATGAGTAATGTTTATTTGTATATCTATATATCAAAATTATATTTCTTAAATTGATATAGATATATAGATAAAATCCATAATGATTTCCAATGAGATATATCAAACCATATAATATATTTGAAAGTGAAAACTTTGATGCTGAACGGGAGATGTCAGATATACTTGGCTATGATGTTAAACTATTTAATCAAGTTAGCAAGTTATTGTTTTTAAGCCAAGAAGAACTTGAAGATTGGTTTGAAGAAGAAATAGGTAAAGACCAGCCTAATTGGGATTTGATTGAAATTCTTCAATCTCAACATGGTATAGAGTTTAATTACAAGGATTTGCATTGGGCAACTGATCAGAATAAAGTAGGATTAGCGAAATATTGGCTTGATAAAGGAATAGATAAAGATGCAAGAGATAGTGTTTTACGCACTCCTTTACATTGGGCAGCAATTTATAATAGCGAAGCAGTTGCTAAACTCCTTATAGATGCTGGGGCGGATAAGGATGCTAAAAATAAGTATTTAAGCACTCCTTTACATTTTGCAGCAGTTCATAATAGCGAAGCAGTTGCTAAACTTCTTATAGATGCTGGGGCGGATAAGGATGCTCAAACTGAGAATTTACTAACACCTTTACATTTTGCGGCAATTAGAAATAGCGAAGCAATCATTAAACTTCTTATAGATGCTGGGGCGGATAAGGGGTCTAAAGATAATAAAGGTAATACAGCATGGGATTATGCTAATGATGAACTCCGTCAATCTTTACCTGAACTAAATCCTAATGCTAAACAATTTGAAAGTGAAAACTTCAATGCTGAACGGAAGATGTCTGATTTTCTCGGCTATGATGTTAAATTGTTTAATCAAGTAAATAAGTTACTATTTTTAAGCAAAGAAGAACTTGAAGAATGGTTTTATAATGAAATGGGTAAAGAAGAACCCAGTTGGGATTTGATTCAAGTTCTTAAAACTCAGCATGGTATAGAGTTTGATTATAAGAACTTACATTGGGCAACTGATCAGAATAAAGTAGGATTAGCGAAATATTGGCTTGATAGAGGAGCAGATAAGGATGCTCAAGTTATGAATTTATGGACACCTTTGCATTTAGCGGCAATTCATAATAGCGAAGCAGTTGCTAAACTCCTTATAGATGCTGGGGCTGAGAAAGATGTAAAGGATAATCGTTTACGCACTCCTTTGCATCAGGCGGCAATTTATGATAGAGAAGCAGTTGCTAAACTACTCTTGGATGCTGGAGCGGATAAAGATGCAAGAAGTACATATTTATACACTCCTTTGCATTTTGCAACAATAAATGATAACGAAGCAGTTGCAAAACTCCTTATAGATGCTGGAGCGGATAAGGGGGCTAAAGATATACATAATCAAACTGCATGGTATTATGCTAATGATGAACTTCGTCAATCTTTACCTGAGCTGAATCCTGAAGTTAAACAATTTGAAAGCGAAAACTTTGATGCTGAACGGAAGATGTCAGATATACTTGGCTATGATGTTAAACTTATGCCAAAGGTTAATAAGTTTAGTTTTATGAGTGATCGAGAAATAGAGTCTTGGTTTTCTAATCAAATTGAAAGTAATAATCCCGATATACATCTAATAGATGCTCTTGTGAAGACAGGATATAAATTTGAAGAATTGGATAATAATTTAATTTGGGCAATTCAAAGAGATGAAACGGGATTATTAAAAATTTTGATACATATGGGGGCTGATAAAAATGTTCAAGACGAGGACTTCCGAACTCCTTTGCATTGGGCTGTTTATAAAAATAATATAGAAGCAGTTGAAATTCTATTAGAAATAGGGGCAGAAATAGATAATGCAAATAATCCTCACAAGCAAACTCCTTTAATAATTGCTACAATTTATCAAAGGTTAGAAATAATAAAACTTCTTTTAGAAGCAGGAGCAAATCCAAATATACAAGATAAACATTTACAAACTTGTTTGCATAAAGCCGCAATTAAAAAATCAATACCAATTACTAAACTTCTCATAGATGGTGGTGCATCATTAGATATTAAAGATAGAGATAATAATACGCCATGGGATTTAGCAGATAAAGATTTTCGTAAAAGTGTTCCTGAATTAAATCCATCACATAACTATAAATTATTTTGAAAATTGAAACAAAATTACTATTTTTAATACAATAATATAAAAATATTAAAGGAATCAATTTTAAATGAAAACCCAACCAACTACTACAAAATCTAAAACCTCACGAAAACTTAAATCCCAAGAAGTTTCTTTAGAGCAAGAGTTACTTGAAAATTCAATTGAAACCTCTGATTATTCTTTCAATAAATTTATAGAATCTGAATTTGGTATAATATGTATTGTTATGCTTTTTTTAAGTGTTCTGTTATTAGCAGTAAATTCAAAATTCTAACTTTTCAATAATTGAGTGTAATTATGAAATCTCATAGAAGATCTTATTTTTTAGAATTACCTGAAACTCTTGAAAAAGGTATTGCTAAAATAATTTGTAGCAAACCTTATGTTATTGAACGCACCGAAGATGATAATGAAGTTATTTGGTGGGGATATAATACCTGTTGGAAAAAGAAGAAAAACCAATGGTATCAATTAAAAGGAATTAAATATCTTCCTTGTGATATTCCTGAATATGAGAGAATATACATCCAAAGAACAGGATACTAATATGACATTTCAAGAATTTCAACAATCAATTAAAAACCTAAAAGAATTTTTTAAGGAATTAGAAGGTCTTGAAAGTATTCTAAAAATACTCTCACCGAGTGGAACAGGAGTATGTGAAATAGGTCACAAATTCATAGATGATTATATTTCACTTTTAGAATTAGCTCTTGGTGATAATTCTAATATGGTTTCATGGTTTGTTTTTGAAAATGATTTTGGAAAACGAAAATTATCTTGTCATATATTTGATAAAGAATACAAGATTCGTAATGAAAAGGACTTGTATAATTTTTTGAAAAAAATGAAATGAGAAATTCTGAAAAGATAGATGAACTCCATTCTAAATTTGAAAAGTTAGATGGTAAAGTATTATTTCTTTTATCAATCACCTCAATAGAGTTTATTCTTATTCTCATATTATACTTAAAATAATTTATTTCTTTTATGATTTATTATACATCAGATTGGCATTTAGGCGAAGATAGACTTGGTATAAATGGAAAACCAAATGTGTTCTTTAGACCTTTTAACTCGGTTGAAGAAAACAATAGAACCATTATGAATAACTTTTATAAGGAATTTCAAGATGGAGATATACTTTGGCATTTGGGAGATGTTGTAGTAGGAGATATTCAAAACTCAGAAGCATATCTTATGCAAATGAAAAGTAAATATCCTAATTCTCAATTTAATGTAGTTTTAGGAAATTATGATACTGATAAAATTGAACTTTTATCAAAATATTTTCATAATATTTATGAAGACTTTAATCTTGTTAGTTTTTCTGATGATTTACTTATTTATCTGAATCATTATCCAAGTAAATGTAAAGAAAAATTAGAATCAAATGAATATACATTTGCGATTACTGGTCATATTCATAGTTTATGGAAAATTAAGCGTAGAATTATAAATGTAGGTGTAGATGCTTGGAACTTTGCACCTATTTCACATAGCCAACTTATGTTTTGCTGGAATGCAATGCTAAATCACTATGATAATGAAGTCTATCTTGATGCATAATTGTTTTTAATAAATTGGAAATTGTAAGATGAATAAAGAAATAAAAGAAGAATGGATAAAAGAACAATCTAAACTTTTGAAATTAGTAAGTCCTCAGATTATACCAATGAGTCCTCAATTTGGTTTATTCTTCAAAGTTAATAATATAGAGATACCACAAGAAATTTTCAAAGAAGAATTTGATGCTGTTTCTGAAGCACATTTTTCAGTTATAGAGAAAATTAATTTATATAAAAAAGGTTGAAAGCATGGAAAAGCACTTGATGAAAGAATGTGTTACACTTGAACAAGCAAGGTTATTAAAAGAAATTGGATTTAATGAGCCATTTTGTTATGGTTATTATGATGGTGAAACTTTATGTTTTAATGATACAAACCATACCAATGAATCGGAAGATAGTAATAATTTGGTATTTGCACCGACATATCAACATGCTTTTAGATGGATAAGAGAACGATATACTCTGCATCATATTTCTTATATGAATCAATATTATATGGAAAGATGGTTTACTTATGAAGATGCTGAAAGCAGATCATTGAATTCTTTAATTAATGAAATAAAGGGGAAAATAAAAAATGATGTATAATCAAGATGCGAATGATACAGTTTATGACAAACAAGTATTTTCAGAAAAATTTAAGTTAATGACACACCTGTTTCATAGCAAACTTGAGAGAAACAGACGGAATGTTATTATGAATAATAAAGAAGATTTGAAAGATTTTATTCAAAGCAATAAAGTGCTTCTCACAAAAATTAAGAGAAGTATAAAGAGAGAATATAGATATGATATTAGCAATTTTCAAGTGAATGTAGCATGTTCATTTTTCTTGAGAAAAAAGTATCAAAATCAAAAATAAAATTATTATATGCCCAGTTCTCAACAATTAGATAACCTAAGAAATAATGCTCTTAACATTACTGATTTCATAAATCATCTTCACGATTATTTTCAGGATGTAGTTAATATTGTATTTGTGAAAATCAATCAAGAAAAGGATTATGATCCGAGTCAAAGATGGATTAGTTTTGTGTACGGCTTAACTATGTCTGCTTTTGCTGACGTGGAATTAAAGGGTTCAGATACTTTTGCTTCATTTATGTCCACCATACTTTCTTCTTATGATAACAATACTCCATCTCAAGAAGGGCTAAATGAAACTATTGGAGATGTATGGGAACGCTTATCTAAAACATTTTTACAAGCTAATGATGATTTAGCATTAATTGCTATGAATCCTGAAGCATATTGGAATAAAACTTATTGGAGTGAAACTCTAAATAAAACATTTTATTTAAGTGATTTAGGAGATATTGTATTTCCAGCAAAAGATGATATTCAAAATAAAGGACCTATTGTTTTTTCAAGCGGAACAGATATTCTGATTCAGAAATTTAAATATGCTTTAACAAAATATGTTCTTGGAAAAAAGTGGAGTATTCTTCATGATCCTGACAAATTGTTTTGGGCAAATGGAAACGATAAACAATTAACAGATTTTGCAAAAAATATGATTAAGAATAATCAAGACATCATAGTTCTTTGGAAGCCAGATGAATCAGGTTCATGTGCTTCTTGTCCAACGAGAGGTTTGAGTTCGTTTGAGCCAAGATTGGGAATCGGTGATTGGTATTCTAATTGGGATTATTTTCATGGAGCTTCTCCAACACAAGATATGATGAAATGGCTTATTAAAGACGATGGATATGGGACTATATTAAATCCTGATGGAATAGCAACAAGACATGAAGTATTTTACGAATGGGATTTACAAGGTAGTTTATCTCAGCACCCAAATGCTATTATGAAGATTGAGCAAAAGGAAAGTAAGTTACCTACAAATGAAGATAAAGAATATGCATTGAATTGGATTCGACTATTCAAAGAATATGGAAGAAAAAATTTAGAAGAACAAATAATAGAGAAGTGTCATGAAGATGACCAATTTTATCGTGATTTAGTGAAAAATCCAAAAGAAACTCTTGAAAAATTCTTTGAAATATCTCTTCCCAAAAATATATCTATTGACATTTTAGTTGAGGATGTTGGAAGTTACAAATTAGTAATTCCAGCCATTGATGGTAAAAATAGACTTTAATCAATTCTAAAAGGAATATATAGATAAAAATATTGAAAATATGAAATATATTAAAAAATTAGAAGAACATATTTCTCAAATAAGAGAAATTGAATTCACTCGCAAAAATAGACCCTCCGATAAAATAAAAATTATAGTCTCACCTGATGGATTTATACAAGAAATAACAAACGAATATGGAATTCGTTTTCCATATTCTGTAGGTGAAAGATTTAATAGAAATTTAGAAGTATGGGCTTGTAATAATAATTTCTATATGGATGGTGAAGATACTTGTCCTGAAGAAAAGATATTCGGTATTAGAAAAAGCGATATACCTCAAGGGCATGAATTAAGAATGATATATCCAAATAAATTTAGGAAATAACTGATATATACAGAATCAAAAATGACTCGTTTATATGAAATTTGAACATTTTTCAGATAGGTATAAAAACCTGAATCTTCAAAAAGATGAAATAATAAGAAAGTGGCGTATTCAAATGCTTGAAGAAGAACAGCGTTTGTTTGAAGCGGCTGCAAGGAAATTACAAGGAGTTACAACACCTCCTCCTATGTCTGCTGAAGGGCAATCGGCATCGGTTTCTTCACAACTTATGGTATTAAATGAGAGAGATGCTTCTACATTTACTTATTATGTTTTCAATTATGATGCAGGAACAGTAAGCGGTCCACATGATAGTGGAATATCTGTTAATGATTACGATTTCAATAATTCTGAACAAGATATTATTACTAAAGGTGGTTATGTCCATAAGTTTTATAATTCAGGTAATAATGATTATGCTATGCTCTTTATAGATGCTGGTGGGAATTTAATAGAAACTATAATAGGTAACACTAGCGATTTAAGTATTTATTCAATAGATGGAACATATATTGTAGCTTGGGATTATGATTTAGCAACTATTTGGGCATTCGATGGAACAAAGGTACTTACAGATACAACTACATTCTTGGGAGTAGATGAGTATAATACAATATCAAATTGGGACAGAACCTCATCTGATGGATTTGTCATGTATTCCAGAAAAGATTTAGGTGATGGTAACAATGAACATAAGTTGTATTTAGGAACAGCAAGTGGTATCACTCCAATTTTCACAGAAACAGCTTCTACTGACTTACAATATAGTTATTATTGTAGATTCAATACCAATAAAATTATTATCAGAGTATTTGATAACATAAATGGATATCATATTGGATTTAAGGTAATTGATAGTACTGGAACAATTGTACAAAACATAGAATTAACAGAAGATACTTATACTGACAGCTCAATTGACAGATTCGGAACTGATAAATTTTTCATGTTATTTTACAATGGCGGCGATGATACTATAGACTATGACTTGTATTGCTATGATATGACTAATGATACTCTTTTACAGACCAATGTAAGTAGAGAAATATACGCATCTTATAATACTGAATATGATTCAAGAAGTGCTTCTTCTGGAAGTAGTGCTCAACACTCAGAAAATGCTTTATTCGTATTTTATAATCAAACAGGTTCAGGTTTCGGTTTAAGTGAAGTCAATTATTTAAAATATGTAGGATACTTTGCTACTGAAAGTGATTTTGTAACTGTTGATTTTGCTGATGATGAAACTAAATATGTATCAACAGGTGGTTATTTGACATCAGATGTTTTTTTAATACCTGTAGATAATGGTGGTGCATATTCTATGATAGTATTTGATTCATCTGGAACTTTAAGCTATGAACCTTTAGGAATTGATTCAGGTAATCAAAATAGTGTTAGTAGTAATAGGTCTGGTAGTAATCTATTTTTCCGTTTTAGAAATGATGCTGACGACTTATATTTCATCTATGTAATAAATTCTGATGCAAATGCTTTTTATCTTTT
>JACCDT010017566.1_pt1 | contig 22576 bp, 22 predicted proteins | sample 7446291 | NCBI WGS metagenome assembly JACCDT01 (sample SAMN15323446, study PRJNA562643) | freshwater metagenome | isolation source: river surface water | place: USA:Blue River Watershed | collected 2017-08-17 | reverse complement strand
TGCGGGCGGCGTTGTTGATGAGCTCGATCGTGCCGGCGTTATCGGCCACGGGCGAGGTGTTGGGCATGCAGACGACGGTGGTGAATCCCCCCGCCGCGGCACAGCGCGATCCGGTGGCGATGGTCTCCTTGTGGGACTGCCCCGGTTCGCGGAAGTGGACATGGATGTCGATCAGGCCCGGGGAGACGACCTTCCCGGCGGCGTCGATCACGGTGGCATCGGATGGCTTGGCATCGGTGATCACCCCCCCGCTGACGAAAACGTCGCGGATTTCATCGGTTCCGTTCGCGGGGTCGATGACGCGCCCCCCCCTGATGTGCAGTGAATTGATCATGAAACTTTTCCGGAGGCGATCGGGGCGCCGCCCGAGCAGAGGTAGAGGACGGCCATGCGGACGGCGAGGCCGTTGGTGACCTGGTCGAGGATCACGCTCCTTCCGCTGTCGGCCACGTCGCTGTCGATCTCGACGCCGCGGTTCATCGGGCCGGGATGCATGATCAGGCAATCGGAACGGAGGCGGGAGGCCCTCTTCCGGGTCAGGCCGAACCGCGCGGTGTATTCGCCGACGCCGGGGAAGTATTCCTTGCGCTGCCTCTCGTGCTGAATGCGCAGCAGATTCACCACGTCACTCTCCTCCAACACCTCGTCGATGCTGTGGGCGACGGAGACTCCCAGCCCCTCAAAGGAAGCGGGGACAAGCGTGGGGGGGCCGACAAGCGTCACCTTCGCCCCGAGCTTGGTGAGGATGTGGATGTTCGAGCGGGCGACCCGGCTGAAGAGGATGTCACCCACGATCGAGACCCTCACCCCCTCGAGACGTCCCAGCTTCTCCCGGATGGTGTAGGCGTCCAGAAGCCCCTGCGTCGGATGCTCGTGGGCCCCGTCACCGGCATTGATGACGGAGGCCTCGAGGCGGTCGGCAAGAAACCGGGCGCTCCCGGCCGACTTGTGACGGATCACGATCATGTCGGCACGGAGGGCCTCCAGATTGCGGGCGGTGTCAAGAAGGGTCTCCCCCTTCTCCAAACTGGAGGCGGAGGCGGAGATGTTCACCACATCCGCGCTCAGGCGCATGGCGGCCAACTCGAAGGAGATCCTGGTGCGGGTGCTCGGTTCGACGAAGAGATTGACCAGAGTCTTTCCGCGCAGGGCAGGGACCTTCTTGAGATTGCGCTCCCCCACCCCCTTGAAGGCGTTGGCGGTGTCTAGGATGGTTTGCAACTCCCCGGCATCCAACTCGGCAAGGGTGCAGAGGTCCTTGTGCTTCCAGGGGGTCGTCATGAGGCGGATGGTTGCTGGTGAACAAGCGTCACGGAGTCGGGCACCGCATCGAGCGGTTCGAAGCGGACGCGGATCCTGTCTCCGGGGGCGGTTGGGACATTCTTGCCGACAAAATCGGCGCGGATGGGAAGCTCGCGGTGTCCCCTGTCGACAAGAACTGCCAGTTGGATGCGCGAGGGACGGCCGAAGGAGGCCACCGCATCCATCGCGGCGCGGCAGCTCCGGCCGGTGTAAAGGACATCATCGACCAGCACAAGGGGACGGCCGTCGAGGTCGAGCGGAAGCTCGGTCGCCTCCAGGACACTCACCCTGGCACGGGTGGCAAGGTCGTCGCGATGCATCGAGACATCGACGGTGCCGAGCGTCGGCTCCACTCCCTCGATCTCGGCAATGTGGGCGGCGATCCGTTCGGCAATGATCTTGCCCCTGGTCGGGATCCCGGCGATCACCACCCGGGAAAGATCCTGATTCTGCTCGATGATCTCGTGGGCGATGCGACGGATCGCCTTGCGGATCGCCTCGGAATCCATGACACACTCCCCCGCAGCGCGGGCTTCCGGGGAGGTGTTTTGAGGAGTGGTTTTTTTCATATCCTTGGCGGTCTCGCAGGACCTCCTTAAAGGAAAGTGGAAGAGGAACCGTTACGTCGTTCCCTTCGATGCTGCCCTGGATTGCCTCCAGGTGGTGCGGTGCTTGAGCATCCAGTCCAGAAGGGCGCGTTCAAAACCGATATCGCGGCCGGCTTTCTCGCTCTCGATCCACTTGTGGCGGAGGATTTCCTCACGCTCTGCCAAAAACTCCCTGTACAGGGTGGAGTTTCTCAACAGGTCACCGGCATCGGAGGATGCAAGGGTTCGTGTCATTAAGGGATAGATAACACCGGGGAATGATTGAAGTCAATCAAATCCGCGCCCCCGATGACCCCTTCTACTCCATTCTCGTTCTTTGACACCCTTGGAAGGTCAGGACGATTCCAAGGACAATGTGAACCAAAAGCACGAGCAGGCACAGATCGGCGGCTGAAAGGGTGGTCTGGATCACCATGGTGGCGATGTCGTAGTAGCGGTCACCCTTCAGGGTCTGCAGCATCCCGGACCAGCTCCAGTAAGCGGCGATCAGGGGCCTTACCAAGGTACCCAACCAGACTGGCAACGCCAGGACCGCACCCGAGAGGGGAAGCTGGAATCCCACCAGATAGATGGAAGCCAAGGAGGCCTGCTCGGACGTGGCCATGAAGCTCGAAATGGCGAGACAGATGGAAGTCATCGCGGCATTGACCAGGAAGAGGAAGAGCAACTGTTGACCGAGATCACCGGGGAAGGCACAGGTGAAATGGATGAAGAGCCCCATCCAGAGCGACTGGATCGCCGAGAGGATCCCGAGGAAGAAGACCTTGCTGAGCACGTAGGCCCCGTTGCTCAGTCCAGAGAGTTTCTCCTTCTCGAAGATCTGGCGCTCCCCGGCGATTTCGCGTCCGGAGTTGTTGGCTCCCATCAGCGTCAGCAGGATCACCTCGAACATCACGATGCCGGAAACAAGACTGCCGATCTTGCTTGCCTGCACCAGGAAGTCCTTCGCCTGGATGAGCTGCTGGATCACGTTGATATCGAGACCCATGCCGAGATTGGTGATCTGCGGAAGACCGTTCCATCCGAAGATCGCCACCATGCAGGGAAAACCGAAGACCAGTCCCGCCTGCAGCAGGATCTGGGCATGGCTGCGGAAAAAGATCCGGAAGCGGCGTTCCAGCAGTGTCAAAAACTGGGAAAAAAGACCGGGATTCGAGGAAACGTCCTCCTCGTCACTCACCACCGGGGGAAGCTCCACCCCGCATTCGGGACAGAAAAGGGCTTGGTCGGAACACGCGCTGCCGCAGCCGGAACAGGCCCTGACGGGGGAAGCCTGGCGTAGCTCCCCTTGCGGAAGATCCTGACCGTGAACGAAAGCGGCGTGGTGTTTGACCCAGGAGTTCCGCCAGTCACCGGGTTCCCGGCCTTCAAGGCGGCGGTAGACCTCCTCGGGGTTCCCGATCTGGAAGTAATGCGAAAAATGCTCCGGTTTTCCGGCATAGGCCAACACCCCCTTGTAGAGAACGACCACCGCATCGTAGACCGCCAGGTCCTTCAGGCTATGGGTCACCGAGAGGACAAGCCTGTTGCCGTCGCGGGCCACCTTGCGCAGCAGGCCCACGATCTCCTCCTCGGACTGGGGGTCGAGCCCGCTCGTCACCTCGTCGCAAAGGAGGATCGGGGGACTGCTGACAAGTTCCATGGCCAGGGCAAGGCGGCGTTTCTGCCCGCCCGAGAGAACCTTGACCCGCCGTTCACGGAACTCCTCCATACCCACCTCGCCGAGCAGTCTCGAGACCATCTCCTCCCGCTCCTCGGAGGAGAGCGAGGCGACCCTGAGGCGGGCCGAATAATCGATGCACTCCTCCACGGTGAGTTCCTCGTGGGCGATGCTGAACTGGGGCACATAGCCGAACTCCGAGGGCTTGAAATCCTCCTCCGAGAGATCGCGTCCATCCCATCTGATGGTCCCCCCCTCCTCGCCGATGGCGATTCCGGCGATCATCTTGAGCAGCGTGCTCTTGCCGCATCCGGAAGGGCCGATGATGGCGACAAACTCACCCCGCTTGAATTCCCCGAAAATGCCGGAGAGCAACTGGGGGGCGTCCTCGTCGGATCCGAGACGCAGGGAAATGTCTTCAAGTAAAAGCATCGCTGAAGTCTTGCCGGGTGAAGCGATCCGACTCAAGCCGCCATTTGGGAAAGGCATCACCCGGTCTTGCCTCACGGCCCCTCCCCCTTCAGGATCACGGCATGAACTATGCGGTGCTTGGAGGAGGACGGATGGGAAGTGCCCTTGTCCGCGGGATGATCGCCTCGGGGATGACGACCGGCGACCGGATCGCCATCTCCTCGAAAAGCCCCGCCTCCGCGGCAAAAGCAGCCGAGGCGCTCGGCACCCGGGCCGCATCGTCAAACGGCGAAGCCGTTGCCACGGCGGAGGTGGTCTTCCTCTGCGTCAAGCCGGCCCAGGCCCTCGAGGTTCTCTCGGGTGTCTCCAGGGAAATCTCCGGAAAGCTGGTGATCTCGATCGTGGCGGGCCTGCATGCCGCGGACCTCAGGAAGGCCGCCGGCGAAACGGCTAGGATCATCCGCGCCATGCCCAACACGGCGGTCCGTCTCCGCAAGGGAATGACGGCGATCGCCGCCGACGCCTCCTCGACACCAGCCGACCTGGAGCTTGCCCGTTCCATCTTCTCTTCCGTCGGATCCTGCATCCAGGTGGAGGAAAAGGATCTCGACACCGTCACCGCCGTGAGCGGCAGCGGCCCGGCCTTCGCCCTGCTGATGCTGGAAGCCCTTGCCCAGGGGGGTGTCGAGGGAGGGCTCTCCCAGGAGGATGCCACGCGCTTCGCCGCTTCGGCGCTCGCCGCAGCCGCGGCCCTTGTCACCGAAACCGGGGAGACACCCCTTGCCCTCCGCGCGGAGATCACCAGCCCCGCCGGCACCACGGCCGCCGGACTCGGGGCGCTCGAGGAGGGGGATTTCCCACGGGTTGTCCGCAACGCCGTCAGGGCGGCGCGCAACCGCTCCATCGAACTCTCCGCAAAGGCATGATCGGCAATCCGGTGGCGCGACGCCGTGTCATCCTGATCCTGCTGCTCACCGCACTCCGCAGCGGGTTGCTCTCCGCCGCCGACGGAAACGCCCCCAAGGCAACTCTTCCGGAAACGGCACGGACATTCTCCATCCAAGGCGAGAGAGCCTTCTCCGCGGGGCATCTTCCCGAGGCCAAGGCACTCTACGAAAAAGCCCTCAAGATCGCCCCGGAGAACCCCTCCCTGCTTGTCAGCCTGGCGGCCGTCGAGACACGGCTGGGCAACCTTGGCGGCTCGGACACGCTCCTGCGCCGCGCCTTGCGTTCCGACCTCCGGAACGGCCCCGCATGGCTGCTCCTTGGCATGAACGCCCTGGAGCAGAAACACGATGACGAGGCGTTCGCCAGCCTCGCCCAAGCCGTCCTCTGCGCCGACGGCAATCCCCGCGCCCACAACTACCTCGGGATCGCGGCAGGCCGGAAGGGGTGGAACGAGGCCTCCGAGCAGGAACTCCGCAAGGCCGTGGAACTCGATCCCGGCTACGCCGTCGCCAACTTCAACCTCGCCGTCCTCTACATCGGAAGAACCCCTCCCCTGGTGGAACTCGCGCGCCGCCACTACCAGCGCGCGCTCGACCTCGGATCGCCCAGGGATACCGCCCTGGAGGCTCGGCTCGGAGCGTCCCCCGCCAAATCCCTTCCCGCTCCCTGAGGCTTGCCACGCCCCGAGACTCTCCTGCACCATCCGCCTGTTTTTTCACCCAACGAATCCTTCTTCATGACCGCGAAGCGACTTCTGCCAATCCTTGCCCTTCTTCTGGTAGCCTGGTCACGCTCCCTGCAAGGCACGACGCCGCCTCCCGACGTGAAGGGGGCCTCCGTCGTCCTGATCGATGCCACGACCGGCCAGGTCCTCTTCGAGCGCAACCCCGACGAACCGCGCCCTGTCGCCAGCACCCAGAAGCTCCTCACCTCCCTGCTGGTCGCCGAGCGCGGCAACCTCGATCAGGATGTCGTGATCCAGCCCGAGGATGAGAATGCCGAACCGACCACCCTGCAGCTCAAGCCCGGCACCTCCTACAAGCGGGAAATCCTGCTGACCGCCCTGCTGGTCAAGAGCGCCAATGACGTTGCCCGGGCCCTCGGCCGGGACCACTCGGGATCCCTCGAGGCCTTCGCCGCCGCAATGAATGCCCGGGCCCGCTCACTGGGAGCCACCTCCTCCCATTTCATGAATCCCAACGGCCTTCCGATCGAGGGACAGCACTCCACCGCGGCGGACATGGCCAAGATCGCCCGCGCCGCCTACGCCAACGAAACACTGCGCCCGATGATGGCGACCAAGTACCTTCCCTTCCGCTACGCCGACGGCCATGTCCACATGCTCCGCAACACCAACCGGACCATGCGCGACAACTGGTTCTGCACGGGGATGAAGACCGGCTACACCGACAAGGCGAAACACTGCCTCGTCAGCAGCGGTGAGAACAACGGCCGCACCGTCATCTCCGTCATCCTCGGCAGCAGCAAGGACCGCGTCTTCGACGACTCGGCCCGCCTGCTCCGGTGGGGTCTCGGCCTTCCGCAGGAAACCGCTCCCGCAACGGCCTCCGCGAAGCGCGACAAGCCGCTCAAGAGCACTCCCCGCAAGAAACGCCGCGCCTCCCAAACCTCCAATTCATGAGCCGGAGCTACCAGCTCCACCCGTCGCCCGGGAACGGCACGGGGATTGATTTTTCAAAAACGCTCAACGAACAGCAGCTCGCGGCCGTCACCTCGCCCGCGGGGGCCCATCTCGTGATCGCGGGAGCAGGCAGCGGCAAGACACGCACCCTCACCCACCGCGTCGCCTGGCTGCTGGAGCAGGGATACCGCCCCGGGGAGATCCTGCTGCTGACCTTCACCAACAAGGCCGCCCGCGAGATGCTCGAGCGGGTCAACGATCTCCTTCCCGGCGCCTCCGACGGACTCTGGAGCGGGACGTTCCATTCGGTCGGCCACCGCATCCTGCGCCGTCATCCCGAGGCGGTCGGCTTCGCCCAGGGCTTCACCATCATGGACCGGGAGGATCAGGAGGAACTCCTCGAGTCGGTGGTCGCGCGGCTGGGGTTGAGGGGCAAGGACAAGCGCTTTCCCAAGGGGGAGGTCCTGGCCGAGCTAATAAGCCTGGGATGCAACACCGGGGAGACCCTCCGCACCCTGCTTGCCCGGCGCTACCGCTACTTCATCGACCTCGAGGACCAGATCGCGCAGGTCGCCGCCGCCTACGAGGGCCGCAAGAAGGAGGTCAACGCCCTCGACTTCGACGATCTCCTCTCCAAGACCCACGAACTCCTGCTCACCAACCCGGAGATCGCGGGTTCCTACCAAAGGAGGTTCCGGGCCATCCTCGTCGACGAGTATCAGGACACCAATAGGCTGCAGGCCGGCCTCATCGACACGCTGGCCGCCATCCACAGGCACATCATGGTGGTGGGCGACGACGCCCAGTCGATCTACTCGTGGCGGGGCGCCGACTTCGCCAACATCCTGGAGTTTCCCAAACGCTATCCCGACGCCGTCGTGCACCGGATCGAGACGAACTACCGGAGCGTTCCCCAGGTGCTGGAACTCGCCAACGCCTCCATTCTCAACAATCCGCGCCAGTTCCCCAAGGAGCTCCGGGCGGTCAGGAAGCCGGCCGTCACCAAGCCGGCCCTGGTGCCCCTGGCGACCAACAACGAGCAGGCCTCCTTCATCGCGCAGCGCGTGCTGGAACTCCACGACGAGGGGATCGATTTCCGCGAAATCGCCGTCCTCTACCGCGCCCACTACCACTCGATGGAGATCCAGCTTGAGTTCACGAGGAGGGGCATCCCCTTCGGGATCACCAGCGGACTGAGGTTCTTTGAGCAGGCCCATATCAAGGATGTGGCGGCCTTCCTGAAATTCGCCATCAACCCGAACGACGAGGTCGCCTTCAAGCGGATGGTCAGATTGCTCCCCGGCGTGGGCGGCAAGACGGCCGAGAGCCTCTGGATGCAATCGGTGAAACTCCTCGAGGGAACCCGCCGCTTCGCCCTTCTGGAAAAGGGATGCAAGCCCCCCTCCAAGGCGGCGGGAAGCTGGTCGCAGCTCATCGCCACCCTCGCCAATCTCGCACCGATGGGCGTCCCCGCGCCTCCCTCCGACATGATCACGGCGGTGACCTCCTCCCTCTACGACGACTACATGCAGGCGAAGTTCGCCAACTACGAGGCGCGACGGGACGACCTCAACACGCTTGCCAACTATGCGAAGCAGTTCGAGCAGACCGACGAGTTCCTGGCACAACTCACCCTGCTCGGAGGGACCGAGACCAGCGAAGTCACCGGCCGCGACGACGAGGAGGACCGCGTCTGCCTCTCGAGCATCCATCAGGCCAAGGGTCTGGAGTGGCAGGCCGTCTTCCTGGCATGGCTCACCGAGGGAATGTTCCCCGGAGCGCGTTCACTGGAGGATCAGAACGCCCTCGAGGAGGAGCGGCGCCTCTTCTATGTCGGGGTCACCCGCTGCAAGGAGGAGCTCTACCTCACCTATCCGGAACTGCGCCTCAACGCCGCCTACGGGGAGGCCTTCCAGCGCCCATCCCGCTTTTTGGAGGAGCTTCCCGAGCATCTCACGGAGCGCTGGGAAGTGGCCCGGGCCGTCGCCCGGTTCACCCCGCAGGGGGAGCGGGCGCAGCAGCGCCATCAGCGCCGGGAATTCGATCCCGCGGACGAGTCTCAGCTCCCCGAGTGGGAGGACTAGGGAAAAGCCAAAACAACTTCGATCCGCTTTGGATCAGGCCTGCTGACAGGAGGCCTCGACCCGTTTCTCGACCGAGAGGAGAATGAGGTGGAGCCAGTACATGACCGAGGCAATCAGGATTCCGAGCCACATCGCCTCGAAGATCAGGAATTCCTGGTGAAAACTCCGGACAGGCGCCATCAGCATCCCCGTCGGAACCATGAAGGAAACGGCAAACTGGGCGCAACCGGGCTTGATCCAGGGAAAGCGCACCCCAAGGTACCCGATGATCCCCATCACGCAGGAGATGACGGTGATGTAAACCCCCGCGTTGTTGTTGGAGGCCGATAGAATGGACAGGATCGCAAGTGCCGAGGCGGTTCCTATCAAGGCACCGACCAACCGGACCCGAAGCATGGCGGGCGAGGCCGTCAGCAATTGAATGGCCCAGGGAACCCCTCCCATGATGGCGAAAACCCTGTTTTCCGTCAGAAAGACATGACCCCCGGTCAGACAGGCCACCCCGACAAGCCCGAGGAAGAAAGTATCCCTGCTTTTGAGATTCACGGGCTCGGGAAGCAGAGGCCTGAAACCTTTTCTCAGGGGGATCAGATAAAAGGCAATCGCGGCGGCAAAGATCCCGATCGTCACCGCCAAAGTGCGGTAAAACCCTCCCATGATGGGACCCGAGTTTGCGATCGGTCCGGAAATCAACGATCCGCTCAACCCGTACACGAGAAGCGTCATCGTGGCGGCATCGCGGCTGCGCGATGCCAGTTTCATGGTGACGAAAATCAGCATCGCGTAGGCGGGCAGATAGAGCCAGGGAGCATCAAGGAAGAGCGCCTCCACGGCTGCTCCCATCGCCCCCGCGATCCAGACAAGCAGGAGTCTCTGCCTCATGGAACGCCTGCGGAAGGTGGGAAGGTTGGCGATCAGGGCGACCGCCAGCATGGCCCTGAAGGAATGCGGGTAATGGAGGGTAAGGATGGCGATCATCGCCAGCGCCACCCCGAGGGCCAGCCTGCAGGCCGGACGCCAAGCCTCATTCATGCAGCGGAATCCTTCCCGCACCGCCCAAGGGGGGAACAAACCCGGGATCCTCGACCCGCTGCAAGCTTTCGATGAGCTTCATTCCCTCAGAGACGTCGCTTTCCGTGTGAACGATCACCGAGGCGGTGCCCCCCATCCGGAAGGAATGCCCCTCCTGCTCGTCAAGAATGATCCTCACGGGATAACGCTGGGCAAGAAGGATGAAATCGATGGTCGGGGTCACCCTGGAGAGCAATCCCTCGCCTCCGGGAGCATTGTTGGAGGGAGAGTTCAAGGCCACCACGGCTTTGGGAACACCCTGCACGACACCCCGTAGCTTCTTTCCCGATTCGGCAAGCAGGTAGACATCCGCGCTCATGCCGGGTCGCATGCGCTTCAGGTCGGTTTCCCTGAAATTCGCCAGGACGTACCAGATCTTCCGATCAACCAGCGAGAAAATCTGCTCGCCGACCGCGGCGTAGGCGCCGGGAGTGATCTGAAGATTGGTCACATACCCGTCGCAGGGCGCGTACACCCTGCAATAGGAGAGTTTCAGCTCCGCGTCGCGGAGTGCGGCTTCGGCTGCAAGCCGCCGGACATTCACATCACCCTTTTCCCCGAGAAGGTTGCGGGCCCGGTCCAGCGCCGCCTTGTCCTGGGCAACCTTGTCGGTGGCCGTCTGCGCCTCCGTCTGTGCCAACTGGTTTTTGTCGACCGTCACGTACAGGTTGCCGACCAGAGCCTGGACACGCTTGGCATAGTCGACCGCATAGGCCGCCTTGGCCTCGCTCTGCTTGAGCTGGGCCTCCGCGGCGGCGATCTGGTCCCGATAGGCCTGGATATCGAGCTCGGTCATGGCGAGTTGCGCCTTTGCCTTCTCGGCCTCGGCGGCGTAGGGGCGGCTGTCCAGTTCGAAGAGCAGGTCCCCCTTGTGGACCAACTGGTTGTCCTTCACGTGGATGCGCGTGATGGTTCCGCCCACCTGGGGGGCCACGCCGATCACGTTGGCGCGCACCTGGGCATCCTCCGTCCGGGGATTCCGTGAAATATTCCCTTTGACCAGCAGCGCAAGGTAGGAGGCGGCGACAATGCTCCCGATGGAAACCAGGACTCCGAGAATCCTCCGAAAAGATTGGCGGGGCATTTGGGGATCGCTCATGGTGTCGCGAAGAAGATCAGCCAGAGCATGCACGTCAATGCGGCGATGATCGCAGCATAAACGAGAGGCAGCGGAAAGAGATGAGGCAGTAGTCCGATCCTCAGAAAAAGAAGGTGCAGCCCCCAGAAAATCAGCAGCCCCCCCAGGGTGCAACCGAGCCACGCCGGAAAGTAGGCACCCGCGATGTTGATTTGCGGGTCACAGCCGGTCATCGTCAGGACGACAAAAACGGCAGGCAACAGGATCCAACGTGACATCCACCGATCTTAAAAGAGCAGCGAGAAGGGCGGCAACGCTAATTGCCGCCGCTGCATCCCTTTGTCCGATCTCGGCCAAGGAGAGCGACTCGCCCGGTTCCGTGGTCACCAGGGGCCTCCTTGTGAAGAAGGCCTACCCTCTCGGCGACACGGCCACCACGTTTGACAGGACCCGATCCTACGAACTCTCCTCGCTCATCGAGCTGGGCCTGGCCAACAATCCGCAGACACGCTCGACCTGGTTCAACGCCTTGGCCAAGAGCGCGGAGGTCGGGCAGGCCAAGTCCCTCTACTACCCGAACCTCTCCTTCCAGGCACAGGGCGGATACCAGAAGACCTTCTATCCGACCCAGAACGGGAACCTGGCGACAAAGACGCTGAATGTCGCCCCGGAGCTTGATCTGGAATATCTCCTGCTCGATTTCGGACGGCGCGACGCCGATGTCCGCCGTACCGTCGCCCTTCTCAACGCCGCGAACCTGACCTTCAGCCGCAACGTCCAGGCCACGGTCTTCGCCATCCAGCAGTCCTACTTTGCCCACACGGCCGCCCTTTCCCAGCGTGACGCCGCGAGGGCCAATCTGGAGCTTTCCAAGACCATCCTCGGGATGGTCGAAGCCCAAGTGGCAAACGGCCTGGGAACCAAGCCGGAACTCGATGCCGCAAGAAAGACCTTCAGTCAGGCGGAGTTCGACTGGGCGGCGGCCGATAGGAACGTCGAGGTGACGCTCGGCAATCTCCGGGTAGCCGCCGGCGTGGAGGCGAATGCCCCACTCAAGGTTCTCCCGGGCGAGATCCAATCAAAGGAGGCACCCGAGCCTTTCGAGGCTCTCAACACGAAGGTGGACCTCCTCATCGATAGGGCCATCGCCAACAGGCCCGACCTTGCCGCCAGGCAGGCCGATATCAAGGCGAGCCGGGCCGGCGTGGAACGGGCCAAGGCCGACTTTCTTCCCAAGCTTTCTCTCCAGGGAGCCGTCGTCAGCGATGCTTACGGCTACAATGCCTCCCTTCCCCCGACATCCGGAAACTACTACGGGAACCGTGTCGGCTACACGGGTTTTGCCGTGCTCAGCTGGGATCTCTTCGACGGATTCGAGCGGGTCGAGCGCGTGAAAAAACGACAGGCCGAAGAATCCCAGGCGCGTGCAAATGCCGAGTCAACGCGCCTGCAGACCACCCAGGATGTCTGGAGCGCCTACAACGACTCCCTGAAGGCACGCAAACGCGTCGCCTATGCCGACACGCTGGTCCTCTCCGCCCAGGAGAATTTCAAGTCGGCGCAGGCCGCCTTCGACAACCAGCTGGCCAACATCACCGAACTGATCTCGAACCAAAGCGCCCTTGCGGCGGCCCGCTTCGAGCAGGCCGGGGCGCGCGCCGACTACCTGACGAGCCTCGCCTCGCTCTCGCTGGCGATGGGTAGCTTCAGCACACCTGCCGGAACAAAAGTCAAACCGGCCTCGCTCTAAGCACCCAACGACCCAACGATCCTAGGAGCTTCAGCGCTTCCTGCGGTAACGCACCACGGTCTTCCCCTCCCGTCCCGTGACGGCGGAGAGAAGCTCCCAGCGGAGTTCCTCCGGCAGAAAAGCCTCCGGCAGCCCCGAGAGTGTGGGAACGGTTTCGTCGCCCGCAATCAGCGGATGGATCGTCAGCTCGAGTTCCCGCGCATCCGCAACCAGGGAGGCCGAAATGCCGCGGCGAAGCGGCTTTCCCGAGGCAGCCAAGAGCTTCCCGTCGAGACTGATCGTAGCCCGAAGAAGAGCGGTCATGCCCCGTGAAAAATCCTCAGGATGCCCTCTCCTCTTCCTCGACACGCTGCTCGATGGCCTCCACCTCACCCTCGATCTCGTCCATGGAAACGGCTCCGGCACCCGAACGGTAGAAGAGGCTCACGACACCGCCGAGAAGGCCCCATGAGACGATGATCGCGAATCCCGTGATCGAGATGAGCACCCCGAGATCTTCGGGCGTCCCGTAAAGCTGATGAAGCATCGAGGAGAAGAGTTTCTCGCGCACACCGATGCCGGCCAGGCTGATCGGGAGGGCGCTGATCGTGTTGACCACCGGGATCACCGAGGTCATGGCTGCGGATCCCGGATTTCCCGGAAAGGCCGAGGCGGCGAAGATCGCCCCGCCAAAAATGAAGAGATTCAGTGGCAGGGAGATCAGGACGGCGGCGGCGACCGCTTTCCAATCGCGGGCATAGACGGCAAAGGCGCGCGCGGTGTCGAGGATCGCGGCATGACCCGGCATCCGGGCCGGAATCCGGGCGGCCAGATGAAACCGGTCGACGATGAGACCGAGGACAACCAGCGCCAGGGTCAGGGCGAAGATCACGCAGACAGCCAGCGTGAAGGCCCTCACCATGGGAAGGGCGGTCAGTTCCTTGAAGAACACAAGGAAGACACCCGAGGAGACGAGGATCAGGGCGAACATGCCCGTGAGACGGTCAACCACGACGCTCAGGAAAACCGCGCTCTTGGAGCGGGGAGCCTCCCTCACGGCGTAAAAGATCTTCACCAGGTCCCCGCCGGTACCCCCTGGCAGGAAGAGGTTGTAGAACATTCCGATCATGACGAGCTGCCAGACACGGAACCAGGAAAGGGAGATGCCCTGCACGCGCATGAGCAACTGCCAACGGAAGGCACCGCAGACGAGCACCAGGCCGAAGCAAATGAAGGCTGGAACAAGCCAGAGGGGATCGGCCTTGCCGAGAGCCTGGACCATCTGGGCCCGTTTCGAGGGGTCGTGGAAGATCCACCAGAGCAGCAGCAGGGTGACGGCCGCCTGGACGAGCGTGATGATGATTTTCTTGGGATTCATGGAGTGAAGAGTGTTTTCCAGCGATCGGCCGCCGAGCGGATCGCCTCCGGAGAGGCCTTGGGGGAGAGCTCGAGGATGTGAGGGAGCGATGATGGCAGAAGCGGAACCAGACGGTCGAAGGGAATCTCCCCCTCGAAGGGGATCAGGTGGTCGACATCGGGCCAACGCGCGTCCTGAAGATGCGTCCCGGCGGCAAAGGGGGCGATCTGTGAAAGCCATTGGGCATGGTCGAGAAGCCCCAGGCTCTCCCTCAATTGGGCGTGACCGAAGTCATGCCAGTAACGGAGATGCGGTGAGTCGAACTCCCGGAGCAAAGCGATCAGCTCCCGCTCCGAGGGAATGGCCTCGTAGTCGCTGCGGTTCTCGACGACAAGGACCAGACCGAGCGAACGCGCCTCCTCCACCAGCGGCTCGAGGGCCGCGGTGACCCTGTCGAGAAAACCGCGGCCATACCGCTCGCGCTTCCGGACGGCTTCGAGTTTCAAACGGGCATAGGAACGCCCGGCGACACCGCTGCGGGCAAGCTCACCCAAAAGACCGTCGGTCAGTCCCCGCAGCGGCATGATGCGACCGAGGTGAAGCACGACGAACTTGGCACCGAATTCGGCGGCAGTCGCCATGGTCTGGCGGGTGAGTCGCGCCGCCCTCTGCCGGTCCTGCTGGCGGTGCGAGGTGAATTCGTAGCAGTCGGGATTGTCCGTGAGCACCTCGACCGGCATGGGGCAGAAGTTATGGACGCTGATCACGCGGAATCCCCCGGCGGCATGGGCCCTGCGGATGCCGTGAAGCTGGGAGACCGAGAGTCCGTGGCCAAGCTCGATCGTGTCGAAGCCGAGGGCCAGGATCTCCTCCACCAGTTCGACGCCGTCGCTCCGGCGTGAGGCATTCCAATTGGTGGAGAAGGCAAGCATGGGTGAGGGATACTGAAACCGCGTCGATCTAACCTGACAATCGGGAACTCAGAAAGGGAAGAGAAAGTTCACCCTGCCATCGGGATCAACTCATCGGCGGCCGCAAGACCGCTTGCAAGGGCCGAGTCGATGCTGGCCGTAGCGACCTGATCCCCGGCCAGCAGCACGTTGGAGAGGGGGCGGCGCGGCGGTTGGAGGTCGTTGAATCCCGGCCTTTGCGAAGGGAGTGCCCGGCGGATGCGGACTTCCTTGAGGAATCTCCATGAGGCGAGGGCGGGGAAGATGGCCGCGATCTCCGCACGGGCGGCGTCCTCAAGATCCCCGTCGGGAGGATTGAGGATCGTCGCGGTGAGCAGACGGGAGCCCGCGGGGGCATACTCCGGGGCGACATTCGTCAAGTCGGCAAAGTGGCGCACGAGGCGTCCCCTTCCCTCGGGAAGCACAAGAAGGCCCCCCTCGTAGAGTTGCTCACTCCCCGTGAAGTAAAGGGTGGAGACCTCGCTCCAGGAGCGGCCTTCCGGAAGCCCCAGCAACCGCCGCGTGGCAGGCTCCTCCGTGGCGAGCACAAGGGAGTCGCAGGGGAGTCGCTCGCCATTGGCAAGCAACACCGAGGTGACACGGCCACCCTCCCTCACCAGCGACTCCACGGGGACACCGTAACGCTGCCGATGGGCCGGAAGGCGGGAGGCCAACTGCGCAGGGATCTCACCCATGCCACGCGCGGGGAGGAAGGCCCTGCCGAGGGCGAATTTTTTCAGATCCCTCCGGAAGATCGAGGCATCTGTTCCACGCTCCCCGTCAAGAAAGACACCTCCGAAGAAGGGGCGCAGGAATTTCTCGAGAATGCCCCCCGCCAGACCATGGCGCCGCAATTCCTCCATCGTGGAGCATCCGCGCTCACGGGCCGTCAGGGCCTCATCAGAGCGCAGCAGGAGCGGTGCCGCATAGGCGGCGAGGGCCAGCTTCTCGCGAAGGGTGAAGGCATCCCCGAAAAGCAATCCGGGAATCCCCTCCGGATGAAAGAGCGGGTTGAGGATCCTGCTCTCCTTGCCGCCGCTTCCCGCGAGCAGCGCGCCGCTTCCGAACCAGCGCGGCTCAAGGGTGGGAAGATCCAGCAATGAGGTGGCCGTCCGGTAGGAATCAAGGATGACCTGGAATCCCCGGTCGAGACGGAACCCCTCGGGGGTGATCTCGGTCGCGACACGCCCTCCCGGGGCATCCGAAGCCTCCAGCAGGAGCCACTCCACGCCGGCCTGCTCCAGCCGGGTGGCGCAGGCAAGCCCCGCCAGTCCGGCTCCGACGATGATCACCATGGGAGGGAAACCCGGCTAAACCTTGAGCGGATCGAGTTGCCAGATCTCGCGGGCATACTCGGCGATCGTCCGGTCGCTGGAGAATTTCCCCATGCGGGCCGTGTTGAGGATCGCCATCTCGGCCCAGCGGGGCTTGTCACGGAAGGCCGCGTCCACGCGCTGCTGGGCATCGCTGTAGGAGCGGAAGTCGGGCAGGCAGAGAAAGGGATCGCTGTGGACGAGATTGTCCCGGAGCATGTTGAAGACACCGTGCGGCTCGTCGGGGGTGAAGTAATTCGACCCGACCCAGTCGACCACGGCGCGGAGTTCCTCGTCGGCGGCGAGATACTCGCCGGGATTGTACCCCTTCTTCCAGAGCGCCTCGACCTCCTCGACGGTCATGCCGCAGATGAAGATGTTCTCGTCGCCGACCTCCTCGCGGATCTCGACATTGGCCCCGTCGAGGGTGCCGATGGTGAGTGCGCCGTTGAGTGCGAGCTTCATGTTGCCGGTTCCGGAAGCCTCCTTGCCGGCGGTCGAGATCTGCTCGGAGAGATCGGCCGCGGGGACGATCCGCTGGGCGAGCGAGACGCGGTAGTTGGGGAGGAAGACCACCTTGATCTTGCCGTTGATCCTCTCGTCGGAATTGATCTTCGCCCCGACGGCGTTGATCGCCTTGATGATGTTCTTGGCGAGATCGTAGCCCGGGGCCGCCTTCGCGCCGAAGATGAAGACGCGGGGGGCGATGTCGAGCGAGGGATCCTGCAGCAGCCTGCGGTAGAGGGCGAGGATGTGGAGGAGATTGAGATGCTGCCTCTTGTACTCGTGGAGCCTCTTGATCTGGACGTCGAAGAGCGCCGAGGGATCGACCTCGACCCCGCAGTCACGCCTGATGATGCGGGCGAGATCGACCTTGTTGGCGTGCTTGACCTCCATGAAGCGGTGCTGGAAGTCCGGATCCTTGGCATACGCCTCGAGCCCGCGAAGCTCGTCGAGGTTGCGCTCCCATCCGCGTCCGATCTTGGAGGAAATCAGCTCGCTGAGGCGGGGATTGCAGGCAAGGAGCCAGCGGCGCGGCGTGATGCCGTTGGTCTTGTTGTTGAACTTGCCCGGATAGAGCGTGTCGAACTCGGGGAAGAGATCCCTCTTGAGCAGCTGCGTGTGGAGCGCGGCGACCCCGTTCACGGAGTGGCTGCCGACGACCGAGAGATTGGCCATGCGGACCATCTGGGGATATCCCTCCTCGATCAGGGAGAGCTTGCGCACCTTCTCCACGTCGCCGGGCCACACGGCCTCGACCTCCTGGAGGAAGAACTTGTTGATCTCGAAAATGATCTGCAGGTGCCTGGGCAGGACCTTCTGGAAGAGACCGACGCTCCATTTCTCGAGGGCCTCGGGAAGGAGCGTGTGGTTCGTGTAGGCGAAGGTGCGGGTGACGATGTCCCAGGCCTTCTTCCAGGGCATGCCGTAGACATCGTGCAGCAGGCGCTGCAACTCCACGACGGCGATGGCGGGGTGGGTGTCGTTGAGCTGGATGGCGACCTTGGAGGGGAAATCGTTCCAGTCCTCGTTATTCTTGCGGAACCTGCGGATGATGTCCTTGAGCGAGCAGGCGACGAAGAAATACTGCTGGATAAGGCGCAGCTCCTTGCCGCTCTCGGTCTTGTCGTTCGGGTAGAGGACCTTGGAGACCGTCTCGCTGACGTTTTTCTCGCGCACCGCCTCGTCGTAGCCGCCGCGGTTGAAGGCCTCGAAGTCGAAATCCTCCGCCGCCTTGGAGGACCAGAGACGCAGAAAGTTGACCGTCTCCGTGCCGTAGCCCGGAACGGGAATGTCGTAGGGGATGCCCATCAGCTTCTTGGTGTCGGTCCACCTCGGCACGTAGTTGCCCAGATCGTCGAAGACATTCTCCACCTGGCCGTAGACCTCGATCTCGGTGGTGTGCTCGGGACGGACGATCTCCCAGGGGGTGCCGTATTTCATCCAGTCGTCGGGAAGCTCGACCTGGTATCCGTTGCGGAACTCCTGCTTGAAAAGCCCGTACTGGTAATGGATGCCGTACCCGATGGCGGGCAGGTCCAGCGTCGCCAGGGAGTCGAGGAAGCAGGCGGCGAGACGGCCCAGACCCCCGTTGCCCAGACCCATGTCGTATTCCTCGGCGCGGAGTTCGTTGATGTCGAGACCCAGCTCGCGGATGGCCGACTCCATGTTCTGGTAGACGCCGGCGCTGTAGAAGCTGTTGATGTAGAGACGGCCCATGAGGAACTCGAGGGAGAGGTAGTAAAGCCTCTTCGTGTTCTCGCTCCGGTGCTTCGTCTGGGTGGCCATCAGGCGCTCGATCACGATGCACTGGACCGCCTTGGAGGTGGCCAGCCACCAGTCGCGCTTGGAGGCGGTGTTGGGATCGCGGGCCAGGCTGAACTTGAGCTGGTTCTCGATCAGGGTCTTGAGTCCCTGAACGGAGGTGTCGATCGAGGAATGGAAGCCGGAGGGTGTGGTCATGGATTGGTGAAAGGAATGAAGGGAGCAGGAGCGGAAGCGCCCTTCGCAAGTGATGGTTGTTGCCGTATGGTCATGGGATTAAAGACAAGATCTCCCGATGGAAGCAAACCTTGTTCCAAGTGAAGGCCGAGTCACGGGACTTGGATTGTCGGGACCCCTGTTGTAGTTTTGGAATGCCATGAAGCACCTCAAGCCGCATCGATCGGATCCACGGATCCGTGATGCCGGCGTTGCCCCCAAGAGATCGTTTGGCTCCTTCCGGGCGAATCGTCTCTCCGGAGAGGGTCATCCCTCCCTGTGCGTGCATGCCTCATCCACGGCACAGCGCTCATGAAAGCCTCCCCGAATACCGCCCCGGGGGAGCGCACGGAACGCCCCGGCCTGATCCTCTTCGACTTTGACGGGACCGTGGCCGACACGCTCGTGGTCTCCCACGGAATCCTCAACGATCTCGCCCGGGAGTTCGGCTTCAGGGAGCTTCCCAAGGAAGAGCTGGAAGCGGCTCGTGCCATGGGAACCAGGCAGTTCATCCGCCACCTCGGGATCAGCAGCTGGAGGGTCCCCTCGATCTCGAAACGGGGCCTTCAGCTCCTCCATGAGCGGATTCACCTCGTCACCCCGATCCAGGGAATGCCGGAGGTCCTCGCGACGCTGCGGGAGCGGGGCCACCGCCTTGGCATCCTCACCTCCAACTCCGAGGCGAATGTTAGCGCTTTCCTGGAGCGGCACGACCTCCCCCACTTCGACTTCATCCGCACCTCCTCCAAGCTCTTCGGCAAGGACCGCGAGATGCGCCGCCTGCTCAAGGCCGAGAAGATTTCCCCCGCCGGGGTCCTTTATGTCGGGGACGAAACCCGGGACATCGAGGCCGCCAAGGTGGCGGGCCTCCGCATGGCGGCGGTGGCCTGGGGATACAACTCCCCCGAGGCCCTCTCCCTATTGGAGCCGGAGTTCCTGCTTTCCTCGCCGGGCGACCTGCTCGACCTTCTTCACCCGGCCCCATGAAAACCGCCGCGACACGCCTCCGCCTCGACCAGCACCTGCATGAGGCGGGATTCTTCGAATCCCGTGAGAAGGCCCAGCGCGCCATCCTCGCGGGACAGGTCACCGTCGACGGACGCATCGCCGACAAGGCCGGCACCAAGGTCAGCACCGAGAGCGAGATCCTGATCACCGGACGCGACCGCTACGTCGGACGCGGGGGCCACAAGCTTGAGGGAGCGCTCGCCGGTTTCGCCCTCGACCCGATGGGGATGACCTGTCTCGATCTCGGCTCCTCCACCGGAGGCTTCACCGACTGCCTCCTCCAGCATTGGGCGGCCCATGTCACCGCCGTCGACGTGGGACGGGGCCAGCTCGCCTGGTCGCTCCGGCAGGATCCCCGCGTCGAGGTCCGCGAGGGAATCAACGCGCGCTACCTGACCCCGGGCGACTTCGACCGAAGCTTCGACCTCATCGTCGGGGACCTGAGCTTCATCTCCCTGACCCGCATCCTTCCCGCGGCCTTCGCGGTCCTCAAACCCGAGGGATCGATGATCATGCTCATCAAGCCGCAGTTCGAACTCTCCCGGGCCGAGATCGGCAAAGGTGGGATCGTGCGCGATCCCGTCGCCCGCCAGCGGGCCGTCGAGTCGATCCGCACCTGGGTGGTGAACGCCGGCCACCGCTTCGACAAGGTCATCGAATCACCCCTCCCCGGCACCTCGGGCAACATCGAGTTCCTCGCCCTGCTCCGCAGGGGCGACTCCCCCCTCCCCCTCCCCGCATGATCCTCGGACTCATCGCCCACGCCGGCAAGGAAGGCGCCGCCCCGCTTGTGAAGGCCGTCGCCACGGAGCTGCAACGCCGCGAAGCCTCCTTCCTCATGGAGAAGGCCACCGCTTCGCTCATCGGCGCCGAGTCGGCACTCGACGAGGCGGCTCTGGCGGAGCGCTGCGACATCCTGCTGGTCATGGGTGGCGACGGCAGCATCCTCCGCGCGCTTCATCGCTCGGGAGGGCACATCAGGCCGATCTTCGGGATCAACATCGGCTCGCTCGGCTTCCTCACCACCCTCGGCTCCGACGAGTATCTCCGGGCGGTCGACTCCATCCTCGCAAAGGACTACATCCTCAGCCAGCGGAGCCTCCTCGATGTCGCCATCTCGGGCAACGGGGTCGTCACTCCCCTGGAGCGCGCCCTGAACGAGGTGACCATCAGCCGCGGCGAGCGCTCCCAGCTTGTCCGCCTTCAGGCATCCGTCGGCGGCGCCCCGCTCACCGAATACCATGCCGACGGCCTGATCATCGCGACGCCGACCGGCTCGACCGCCTACTCCCTCGCGGCGGGCGGCCCCATCCTCATGCCCGACAGCGGGGCGCTCGTCATCACCCCGATCTGCCCCCATGTCCTGAGCAACCGCTCCCTGGACATCTCCGACAGGAGCGAGGTCGTGATCCGCGCCGTCGGCAACCAGCATGTCTTCGTCACCGTGGATGGCCGCCAGCCCCACGCGCTCGGCCCCGGCCAGGAAGTCCTGCTGAGCCTCTCCCCGAAAACCCTCCCCCTGGCGATGATGCCGGAAACGACCTTCCCCGATGTCCTGCGCCAGAAACTCAAGTGGACCGGCAGCAACGTATGAGCATCCTCGCCGACTCCCTGCTTCCCAAGGATATCCGGCTGACCGTCAGGTCCTCGGACCATCACGGCGCCCTTGAGGAAATGCTCTCTCCCCTGCGTGGCGACGACCGCGTCAGGGATTGGGAAAAGCTGCGCGGATCGCTTCTGGAGGCATCCCTGCTCGAGAGCTCCCGGAACAACTTCCGCGAGATCCCCGGAACCATGCTCCTCCACCACGGCAGGACGGAGAGCGTCTCCTCGCTGCTCCTGTGCGCGGCGCGGAGCCCCGGGGGGATCGTGATGCCCGGCCACCCGGAGAAGATCCATCTCCTCTTTCTGGCCGCGATCCCCTCCGCCCTCGACAACGAATATCTCCGCATCCTCGGAGCCATCGCGCGGGTCTGCAGGGACTCCTCCCTCCACGGGCAACTGCTTGAGGCGGCGGATCAGACCTCCTTCCTGACCATTCTCGAGAGGGGGTGCCTCCAATGAGCGTGGCCGGCCAAACGCTGCTGGAAGTCCGCGACCTCAAGGTGCACTTCCCCGTCCGGGGCGGGCGCCTGCGGAGGCAAACCGGTGTCTTCAAAGCGGTCGACGGGGTCAGCTTCAGCATCCCCGCGGGCAAGACCGTGGGTCTCGTGGGCGAGAGCGGAAGCGGCAAGACCACGATCGGCAGGGCGCTCGTGAAGCTCCTGCCCGCCACCTCCGGCCAGGCCCTCTGGAAAGGCGAGGACATCCTGCCGATGAGCGAGAAACAATTCCGCCCCCTGCGCCGCCGGATCCAGTACATCTTCCAGGACCCCTTCGGCTCCCTCAACCCCCGCATGACCGTCGGCGCGATCATCGGCGAGGCGCTGGAGATCCACTTCAGGGAACTCAACGCCTCGCAGCGCGCCGAGCGCGTCGCCTCGCTGCTGCGCCGCGTCGGCCTCAGACCCGAGATGATGGGACGCCACCCCCACGAGTTCAGCGGCGGCCAGCGCCAGCGCATCGGCATCGCCCGGGCCCTCGCGGTGGAGCCGGAGTTCCTCATGTGCGACGAGCTCGTCAGCGCGCTCGATGTCAGCGTTCAGGCCCAGATCGTGAACCTCCTCCAGGATCTCCAGGAGGAACTGGGCATCGCGATGCTCTTCATCGCCCACGACCTCGCCGTGGTGGAGCACATCAGCGACTCCGTGCTCGTCCTGCACCGCGGCAAGATCGTGGAGTCCGGCCCCTCCCGGGAGGTACTGGAGCACCCGAAGGACCCTTACACCCGCGAGCTGCTTGCGGCCGTCCCGCGGCTCGACGCCCATCCCTGATTTCATGAATACCCTGATGCTCACGCGCAAGTTCCGCGCCCTCAACAAACCGCTGCTTTTC